>FZPS01000194.1_pt8 | contig 143213 bp, 136 predicted proteins | sample 1817821 | NCBI WGS metagenome assembly FZPS01 (sample SAMEA104158645, study PRJEB21678) | metagenome | place: Germany | collected 2015-04-21
GCCCAAGAGTTCAGCTGCCAGTTTGATTGTCAGTTTCCCGTCCAGCACTTGTTCCATGACGTAAACTCTTCGTGCTTCTTTTGCGCTCAAGGAAAAGTGTTCTCCTCTCATGGTGACATTTTCTCTGTCCGCTTACAGGGTGACAATATCACTGGCCGGTAGCAAAACGTTACCATTAAGTTGACACATGAAACAGGGCAGGGTATAGTAGTAAATGCTGATTATACCCCATAACGTGTCGGGATGGCGGAACAGGCAGACGCGTACGTTTGAGGGGCGTATGGGTATCCCCGTGCGGGTTCGATTCCCGCTCCCGACACCATTTTATTTTTTGCCCAATTTACTTGCACTGAAGTAGATCTTTTGGTACATACTTGGTTAAAGCAAATAGTTGAGCTTAAAGGCTATGACGGGGACGAGTAGGATGGAACCGGGCCCAAGAGAGCCGGCGGCTGGTGGGAAGCCGGTGCCACGCCCATCTGAATATCACCTCCGAGCCGGTGGCTGAAGGTACAGTAAGCTAATCCGCCTTGCCTGCGTTACAGGGCACAAAGTGAGCTGCTCAAGCCGTCAGAAGAGAGCAGCTAAGCTGGGTGGTACCGCGGTTACAATCGTCCCTTACGGACGATTTTTTGTTTATGTGATGCAAGTGAGACATGATTGCCTATGATATAGGTTAGGAGTGAGCGCTATGGCACAGTTCAAGCGGGTTGATCCCAAGAGAGATGTAAACCAGGTAGAAGAAGCTGTACTGGACTACTGGAAGCAGAACGATATTTTCATGAAAAGCATATCAAACCGTGAAGAAAAGCCCAAATTCGTGTTTTACGAGGGTCCGCCTACGGCAAACGGCAGGCCGGGAATCCACCACGTGCTTGCCAGGACCCTCAAGGATGTAGTTTGCCGTTACAAGACCATGCAAGGGTATCAGGTTCCCAGAAAAGCAGGGTGGGACACCCATGGCCTGCCTGTCGAAATCGAAGTTGAACGGCAGCTGGGGCTGTCGTCGAAGCAGGAAATAGAAGAGTACGGAATAGAGGCGTTTAACAAGAAGTGCCGGGAGTCGGTGTTTGCCTACGAGAAAGAATGGAGGCTGCTCACTGAGCGCATTGCATACTGGGTAGACATTGACGACCCTTATGTCACCCTCCACAACGACTACATTGAGACAGTGTGGTGGATCCTTAAGGATTTCTTTGACAAGGGGCTCATCTACGAAGGGCATAAGGTGTTGCCTTATTGTCCCAGGTGCGGGACCCCTCTTGCATCCCATGAGGTGGCGCAAGGATACAAGGATGAGCAGGTAACTTCCATCTACGTCAAACTAAAGGTGAAAGGCACGCAAAACGAGTACGTCCTTATCTGGACGACTACGCCCTGGACGCTTCCGTCCAACGTAGGCGTGGCAGTCAATCCTGAGAGCACTTACGTTAAGGTCCTATACGAAGACAACGTATATTACGTCGCGAAAGAACGGGTCCCGGCGCTGTTCGGCGATGAAACTGAGATCCTTGAAGAATTTCCCGGAAAACAGATGGAATACATGGAGTATGAACAGCTGTTTCCGTTTGTAATCCCTGAGTCTAAGGCATTTATCGTCACGTGCGCCGATTATGTTTCAACCGACGATGGAACCGGCCTGGTACACATGGCTCCTGCATACGGTGAGGATGATTACCATGTATGCCGGCAGTACGACTTGCCCATGCTCCACCTGGTTGACGAGACAGGAAAATTCGTTGAACAAGTGACAGATTGGGCAGGGATGTTCGTAAAAGACGCCGACAGGGAGATCATCAGAAGGCTACGTAAAGAAGGCAAGCTGTTCAAGGCCGAGCAGATGGTGCACTCGTACCCTCACTGCTGGCGTTGCGACACTCCGCTGCTTTATTATGCCAGGAAGTCGTGGTACATCGAGACCACCAAGATGAAAGACCGGCTCATCGCCAACAACAAGAAGGTACAATGGTTTCCTGACCATGTGGGTACAGGGCGGTTTGGCAACTGGCTTGAAAACCTGGTTGACTGGTCCCTGTCGCGGAACAGGTACTGGGGTACTCCCCTTAACATATGGATATGCGAACAGTGTGACCGGATGGAAGCTATAGGTTCCAGGAGGGAACTGGCGGAGAAGACGGCAGAACCGGTTGATATAGAAACCCTGGATCTTCACAGGCCCTATGTGGACAATATACACCTTAAGTGCGAGTGCGGCGGGAAAATGACGAGAACCCCTGAAGTGATCGACTGCTGGTTCGATTCAGGTTCAATGCCTTACGGGCAGTGGCATTATCCCTTCGAGAACCAAGATAAGTTCAAAGAGCATTTCCCTGCCGATTTCATCTGTGAAGGGCTCGACCAGACCAGAGGCTGGTTTTACTCGCTCTTAGCTATATCTACCTTGTTGTTCGGCGAGCCTGCATTTAAGCAGGTACTGGTAAACGACCTCATCCTAGACAAGCATGGGCAAAAAATGTCCAAGTCAAGGGGCAACACTGTAGACCCCTGGATGATAATAGACAAATACGGTACTGATACACTGAGATGGTACCTGCTGGCCGTATCGCCTCCGTGGGTGCCGACCAAGTTTGACGAGGACGGTATACGGGAAACAGCGTCCAGGTTTTTCGGAACCCTGGTTAACGTGTATGCTTTCTTCACTTTGTACGCAAACATAGATGAGGTTGATCCTGACGACATGGATATCCCTGTAGAACAGAGGCCGGAGATTGACCGGTGGGTGATATCGCGCCTCAACACCATGCTCGATCAGATCAGCAAAGACATGGCCGGATACGAACTGTCCAGGGTTACAAGGGCAATAGAGTCGTTCTTGGTAGATGAGGTCAGCAATTGGTATGTGAGAAGAAGCCGGGAACGGTTCTGGTCCAATGAGTTTGACTTAGACAAGAAGTCTGCCTACCGTACGCTGTACGAGGTGCTGATAGCCTTGTCCAAGGCTATGGCGCCCTTTGCGCCATTCCTGGCCGAGGATATTTACCTCAACCTCACAAGAGGCAAAGCCATGGAATCGGTTCACCTTGAAGACTATCCTACGGCAGACAAAGCTCTCATCGATCCCTCCCTGGAGGAGAGGATGGGATTGGTTATCACCGTGGTGTCCTTGGGCAGGTCTGTGAGGAACAAGATGCAGATCAAAGTAAGGCAGCCCTTGCGCAAGATGATGGTTAACGGAAAGCACCAGGGCATCCTCAAGGACATGGAAGACCTGGTCAAGGAAGAGCTTAACGTCAAGCACATAGAGTATGTGGGAAGTCTCACCGATTACGTAGATTACGAGGTCAGGGCTAACCTGCCGGTAGCCGGCCCTAAGTTCGGCAAAGACCTGCGGACGATAATCGCTGCTCTAGGTAAGTTGGACGCCCAGGAGGCAGTGGCCGTGCTTGAAACGGAAGGGACACTCGCCTTAAGCCTAGACGGGCGGGAGCTGACACTGAGCAGGGAAGATATAGACGTCAGGATGAGTGCCAGGGAAGGCTTTGCGGTTGAAGTTGAAGATGACACCTTCGTGGTGTTGGATACTGAGATCGATCAGGAACTGGCGTTTGAAGGGCATGCCAGGGAGATTGTCTCTAAAGTGCAGACTATGAGGAAGAACGCAGGGTTTGACGTGGTTGACCATATCTCCATGGTGATTTCCAGCGATGATGTGATTCTGGAAGCCGTGAGAAAGCACATGGACTACATCCAAACGGAAACCCTGTGTGACAAACTGGAACTCACAAATGACCCGGTCCAAGGCGAGGAATGGGATATTAACGGGCATAATGCCACAATCAGGGTTGAAAAACTGTAGGGGGCTGAAGCTCCCTGCAGCTAAGCGCGGATTGGCTAAACTACTATGAGAATATGGTTCAGACGGGTCATTTCTTGGCGATCTTGAGACTTAGCCGCGGATTGCTGCGACTTGGCTTGTGAACTGTGAAACCATGCACGGGGCCGCGGCACTTTGTATTGCTAAGTTGATAGAGCCTTATTCAGTCAGTACATGGTCCACAATGGTGCTTCAGCGATGGTAAACCAAATTGAAAACCGATGCCATCCGCGCGAGCGTGCGAGACGGCATCGGTTTGACTCCGGGAAGGCATCCCTGTAGTGTATGTAGGGTTATCTTCTCCTAGGCATTGCGGACTAGCAAGGCGTCGGCGATACGGACTCCTTGACCTTTGGGATATACGAACACCGGATTCATATCCAATTCCAGGACTTCATCGCTATTTTCGAAAGCGAACTTGGACACATTCACCAGCAGGTTGGCTAGTGCGTCCACGTCCAGCTCAGGACCTCCCCTGTATCCATGGAACAGGGGGGCAGCTCGTAGCGACTCTATCATCTCCAAGGCTTCTTGCTTGGTCAGCGGGGCGAGGCGGACGGCTACATCCTTGAAAACCTCAACGAAGATTCCGCCAAGACCCACAAGAATCATGGGACCGAACTGTTCATCCCTGTTTACACCCACAATGACCTCCATGCCCGGAGGAAGCATTTCCTGAACTAACACGCCGTTTATTTTGGCATCAGGATCATAGTTGCGTACATTGGACAGGATTTCTCTGTAGGCATCGACCAGTTGATCCCTTGATGCGTTCAGTTTGACTGCTCCTGCTTCGGTCTTGTGGGGCAGGTCGGCAGAGTCGACTTTCAGGACGACCGGGTAACCGATGGCGTCTGCAGCTCTGAGCAAGCTCTCTTCGTCATTTACCAGACTTTCCTTGGTTACCGGAAGGCCATAGCGTTGAAGCATAGACTTGCTTTCGTGTTCAGAACAGATGCGCCTCTTAACCTGACCGGTGTGAGCAACCTTGACTTTAACCATATCTGAAACCGTTTCCGGCCGTTGATACTTCAGCAGGGAAACCAGATGCTTGATAGCAGAGAAACCGTACTTGGGACTGCTGAGGATTGGCACACCGGCTGCTGTGTACTTCTCCAGCAGCTCCGGAGCCCGCTGACCGCTGAGAGAGGACACAATGATAATCGGCTTTGCGTTTTCTTCCTGAGCAGCTCTTGTTATTGCATTGCACAGCCCCATCTGAGTCCTCTGGTTGCTGGAGTCTATCAACTCGGGAACCCTCAAGCTGACCACAATGAACCCGACGTTTGGATCGGCCATGACGGTCTTTAGAACCTTGTAGTATGTTTCGGGGTCCTGAGCCAATGTGGCAGTGGTGTCAAGGGGGTTGTTGGGAGTGGCGTAAAACGGCAAGAGCTCTCCGAGTTTGTCAAGTGTCTCGGGGCGGAATTCGGCCAGCTCAAGTCCATTGAGATGAGTCAGGTCGGCTGCGATGGCAGCTTCGCCACCGGATAGGTTAAGCACAGCAAAGGTGGGCTCAGCTGGGATGCTGTCCAGATAGCTCAGGAGCATGCACGTTGTCACCAACTCCTCCATATCGTACACGCGCAGAACACCAAGTTTTGAGAACAATGCATTGTAGGCCGAATCCGAACCTGTGAGACTGCCGGTGTGGGCTGTGGCGATCTTCTGCCCTTTTTCTGAGATGCCGGTTTTCAGTATAACCACCGGTTTCCGTCGTTTCGCAGCCAAATCCAGCGCTTCTACCAATGCGTCAGGTTGCCGGACCCCTTCCAAGTACATGGCTATTGCCTTGGTATTATCGTCCTCAGCAAGAAACCTCAGGTAATCCACGTTATCAACTACGGCGTTGTTCCCGCTTGATATACAGTAGGAAAAGCCCAGCTGCTTCACGCTCATCAGATGGTTGCACACTTGTCCGCTTTGAGCAAGTAGGCCAACATTTCCTACCCGCGGCGGGATGGTAATAGTCAAGCCAAAGGCTTTAATGCCGTCGATGTTATTGACAAAGCCAGCGCAGTTTGGGCCACATACAGCTATTCCCAGTTCCTCGGCAACTTGCCTGAGCTCCTGTTCGTCCCGGGCCCCTTCTCGGCCCAACTCTGAGTACCCGCTTGCGTAGACTACTGCTGCCTTACATCCCATGGAAGCTGCGTCTTTCAACAGCGGAATGACTGTGCTCTTGGGGGTTGCAATGACTGCCAGGTCAATGGGTTCCGGGACGTCTTGGACCTTCTCAAGGGTTTGCTTACCCATAATGACCTGGGGACGGGGGTTAATGAAGTAGATCCTTTCGCTGATCGGCGAGTCAATCAAGTTGGCACAACTGGCTCTGCCAAACCCTGGGTTGTTGCTGGCTCCAATTACGGCGATGCTACGGGGTCTTAATAGCGAGTTTAGATCCATAACGATTTTCCCTCCGTATGTGGATTCAGAGATGAGCAATTACCGTCCGGATACCCGACAAATATATCATTATATCCAACATCAGATGTTATATTATAGTACCACCTATGTCAATAACGGCAATATTGCTATAATACATTAATTCTAATGCTTATTGATGGGGAACAATTGGTCTCATATACAGCCAGTGAGATCCTTGACGTGGACCATGAATAAAACCAAAACACGAAGATGATGTCTCTAATAAGAACATTTCGTTGGCATGAAGGAATATGAAGTCCGGATGTAGAATTGTGTGATATGGAAATAGCGCACGTATTTTTGCCTTGTGCGTACCAGCTACAGTGGAGGGATGAGCATGGCAGAGCGAAAAAGCGGCGCTATCCTGATCAACCCGAAGGATAACGTTGCCATTGCGATCGCACATCTCAAGAAAGGAGAGAAAGTGGTAGCCAGGGGCGAAGGGGTCGAACTGGAAGTAGAACTGCTCGACGCCATACCCTTCGGACATAAGTTTGCGATTGTGTCCATGGCTCCCGGAACCAAGGTACTCAAGTACGGGGAAGTCATAGGCGAAACCACTGCAGAGGTAGTACCGGGTCAACATGTTCACACACACAACATACGTGGTTTGCGTGGACAGCTGCCTAGTTAAGGGAGGTGATCGAGCATGGAGTTCAAAGGTTATGCCCGTCCTGACGGTTCGGTTGGAATCCGGAACCATCTGCTAGTGCTTTCAACGGTTGCTTGTGCAAACGACGTTGCACAAAGAATCGCATATCAGCTCAACGGAGCCGTTTGCATTGCTCACGAACATGGTTGCGGCCATCCTGTGCCCCGCGACCGGGACCAGGTAAGGAGGACACTCATTGGATATGGAAGCAACCCCAACGTGGGAGCCTGTATCGTTGTCGGCCTCGGATGTGAATCCGTAGTGCCCGACACTATCGCCGATGGGGTCGCCAAGACCGGTAAGCCCGTCGAGTTGATCGTGATCCAGAAAGAAGGCGGTACCATCAATGCAATCTCCAAGGGAGTAAGAGTCGGACAGAAGATGCTGGTGGACCTGGCAAAGCAGGAGCGTGAAACCCACGACCTATCCAAGATCACCTTGGGGTTGGAATGCGGCGGTTCTGATACCACTTCCGGATTGATAGCCAACCCTGCCCTGGGCGTGGCAAGTGATTTGCTGATAGCTCACGGCGGTACGTCCATACTGTCCGAGACGCCTGAGATCGTTGGCGGCGAGCATCTGCTGGCAAGACGTGCTGCAAGTCCTGAAGTCGCTCAGGCTCTCCTGGACCTCATCAAACGTACCGAGGAACGGTTCTTGAGCATAGGTGCCAACCTCTCAAACCTTGCGCCCGGCAACGTAGAGGGTGGGCTATCCACCGTGGAAGACAAATCTCTGGGTTGCGTCCTGAAGGCAGGATCGGCACCTTTGCAAGAGGTCATAGGCTATGCTTGCAAGCCGACCAAGCGGGGTCTTATCGTTATGGACACTCCGGGTTACGACATCGAATCGATAACCGGCATGGTGGCGGGTGGAGCCCAGATCGTAGTGTTCACCACAGGACGTGGGACACCTGCCGGATGTCCGATTGCTCCTGTAATCAAGGTTACGGGCAACCCGGCGACATACAGGAACATGGAGGAGAACATCGACGTAAACGCAGGTCGGGTGCTTGAAGACGGAGCGACGATTCAAGAGATCGGACAAGAGATCTTTGACTTGATAGTAAGGGTATGCAACAGAGAGATGGTGAAAGCCGAGCGGCTAGGGTATGGAGGCTTTGCCATCACGCGGGCTGCATGGTCCGGGTAAACCGGAAGGGCCATGGGAGACTTCTTGCCCCTAGGCACTCGTGGTGGATCTCGGTGCTGCATGGTGCAAAGGCGAGTGTGATTCTTCAAGCCGTGGAGAGGGACCGCAGGAAGTTTCCCCCCCCGCCATCGCCGCGCCAAAGCGTGTTCAAGGTAGTACATTCTGCTGCAGATCGGGAGGTATGCTATTTGCTCAAAATCGATGTCGAGAAGTGTAAGGGGTGCCAACTCTGTGTTCCCGCTTGTCCCAGAGAACTGCTCGAGCCGTCACAACACCGGAACAAGCTCGGCTACTATGCTATAACCATTCGCAGTCAGGAGGACTGTACTGCCTGCGCATTGTGCGCGCGGGTGTGTCCCGACTGTGTAATAACGGTGTACCGACCAAAACGGGGGGGCGAAAGCAGTGACTAGGATTCTGATAAAAGGGAACGAGGCTTTCGCAGAGGCAGCCATAAGAGCCGGGTGCAGGCATTATTTTGGGTACCCAATCACGCCCCAGAGCGAAGTGATGGAGTATCTTGCCAGGCGTATGCCTGAGGTGGGTGGAGTGTTCATCCAAGCAGAAAGCGAGGTAGCTGCCATAAACATGGTTTATGGAGCGGCTGCCACGGGAGCTAGAAGCATGACCACCACTTCCAGTCCTGGTTTCAGTTTAATGCAGGAAGGTATCTCTTACATGGCCGGTGCCGAGCTTCCAGCGGTCTTGGTCAACGTGATGCGAGGCGGTCCGGGAGTGGGGAGTATTCAGCCTGCCCAATCGGATTATCTCCAGGCAACCAAAGGCGGAGGTAACGGCGACTACCGCCTGCTGACCTATGCACCTGCGACTGTCCAAGAAATGGCAGATATCACCATGAAGGCATGGGATAAGGCTGAAAAATACCGGAATCCAGTACTGATTCTGGTGGATGGTTTTATCGGGCAGATGATGGAAGCCGTGGAGTTCAAAGATGAGCCGGCAACAGAGCCTGTGGAGCACACCTGGGCAGTAGGAATCCGTAAAGAAAAGCGGCCTTTAAGGAGGATAACCAGCTCCCACATGGATCCCGCCGACTGTGAACGGCACAACCGCCATCTCAAGGCCAAATTCGATCGTATAAGGAAGGACGAAGTGGCTTGGGAAGAACTGTACACGGAAGACGCAGAAGTAGTGCTAGCGGCCTTTGGTGTAGTGGCCCGGGTATGTCGCGCGGTTGTGGAGCGTGCCCGTAAAGAAGGAATCAAGGCAGGGCTTATCCGTCCTATTACCGTTTGGCCATTCCCGTACAGAGCTTTTAGGCAGAGGGTAGGAACCGCCAAAGCATTCTTTGTAGTGGAAATGAACGAGGGCCAGATGGTTGAGGACGTGCAGATGGCGGTCGGTTACGATGCCCCCGTGTACTTCTACGGACGAAATGGCGGAATAGTCCCGCAACCAAACGAGGTCGCATCTGAACTGCAAAAAATCCTAGCGGGAGGGGTGACACCACGTGAAGATCGTATTTGAACGGCCGAATACGCTGACTGACGCGGTGACTCATTACTGTCCAGGCTGCGGACACGGGGTCATCCACAGACTGGTAGCAGAAACGATAGAACGGCTTGGTGTGGAAGACAGGGTGATAGCGGTCCCGTCGATAGGCTGTTCAGGTGCCTTGGGACGCTATCTTGCATACGATTCGGTTGCAGGTGCCCACGGGCGTGGCCCCGCAATCGCTACCGGTATCAAGAGGGCATTGCCCGACGCTGTGGTGTTCAGCTACCAGGGAGACGGAGATCTGGCATCCATTGGTGCCGCAGAGATCCTGCATGCGGCCAACCGCGGTGAGCAGATCACAGTGATCTATGTGAACAACGCGGTGTACGGGATGACAGGCGGACAAATGGCCCCTACCACACTGTTAGGACAGGTTACCTCAACATCTCCGTTTGGTCGTGAGATCAGCACAACCGGATGGCCTATGCGAGTAGCTGAGCTCTTGGCCACTCTTCCGGGGGTGAAATACTCAGCGAGAGTGTGTGTGTTCGATGCAGCGAACGTAATCAAGGCAGGGGCGGCCATCCGCAAAGCTTTTGAGGTCCAGTTGAAGGGACTTGGCTTCGGAATCGTCGAGGTACTGTCCCAGTGTCCGACCAACTGGCGTATGGCACCCAGGGTCTCGGTGAAATGGGCTGAAGAGCATATGGTTCGCGAGTATCCGTTGGGCGAGTTCAAGACACCAGAGGGGGATAGTCAATGCAACACGAGGTAATTGTGGCCGGATTCGGCGGTCAGGGTGTCCTCTTGGCCGGGATTCTTCTTGCCGAAGCTGCCTTGCAGGATGGCAAGGAGGTGACCTGGGTTCCTGCATACGGCCCGGAAATGCGGGGAGGCACGTGCAACTGCACAGTCATAGTGTCAGATGAGCTGATAGCGTCGCCGGTTGCCAGTGAAGTAAGTTTCCTGATAGCGATGAACGAACCTTCCCTCCAGAAGTTCGGACCGATTGTCCGGACCGGTGGCACTATCTATCACGACTCGTCTTCGGGCGACACCCTGTTAGACAGGGACGATATCGATATAGTGGCAGTTCCCGCCGCACAAATCGCGGCCGAAATCGGGAGTCCCAAAGTGGTCAATATGGTGATGCTGGGAGCTCTTGTGGGCAGCAGTGGCCTTACCACGAGAGATACCCTGGTATCGGTCATGGAGAAACAGCTTGTCGGGGAAAAGGCTAGGTTTGTCCCCCTGAACATACAGGCGCTAGACGCAGGAATAGAGATCGCCAGGCAGCACGCTAAGAAATCGGGCAAGTGACACCATACAGTCTTTCAAGGATGGGGGCTCGATGGGAGTTCCCTTACCTTGAAGCTTACTGAATCCGGGCCTGTTAATCAGGCAGTGTTCCGCACCTTAACCCGGGAAAAGTAGAAGTGCGGGCACCCATCGTCAACCCAGCCTGTTGGTTGAAGGAGGCGACACTGCAATGGATAGACGCGAACAAGGCAGAACCAGAATGCTCTTGCTTACCGCGCTTCTTGCTGCATTCGGTGTGGTATTGCCTGCCGTGTTTCACTGGATTCCCGGTGCCGGTGCGGTTTTTCTCCCAATGCACATTCCTGTGTTGCTGTGCGGTTTATCGTGCGGAGGTCAGTACGGCCTGCTTTGCGCCCTAGTTTCAATTGGGCTTTCCCATCTCTTGACAGGGATGCCACCTGCAGGACTCCTGCCATCCATGGCTTTGGAGTTATCCATATATGGGCTGCTGTCGGGTGTACTGTATCGTCGCGTGAATACCGGGAGTGCCGCCGCCGACATCTATTTCGCCCTAATAGGGGCAATGCTCTCAGGCAGGGTAGCCTACGGCGTTCTTAACGCTTTGGTCCTCCAGACAGGGAACTACTCATTTGAGACATGGGTCGGGGTTGCTTTCGTCACGTCATTTCCCGGGATAGTGATCCAGCTGACGGTCATTCCTGGTGTGATATTGCTCATGAGAAAGGCGGGATTTAGCCAGAAGCCACAGTGAAGGCAAATCCCGGCCTTATGGCTCGACTGCGATAGAGGAGAAACGCTCGATGGATTAGTCGATGATGTCGCGCAAGAGATCAAAAGAGTCGGTAATCCCGACACATTAGACAAAAATAGGATCACTAATCTGTGTAATACGGAAGGAATATCAGATAGTAGTGACGAAGAGATCGACTAATCAGACACATGGTTGAAGGTTGGGGGAACTGTTTCTCAGGAACTGCTTGATTATCGTGCAGGGAGGTGGTGCAGTCCGGGACCTAAACGGCCGTGAGGAGACCTAAGCGGCATTTATCTGCTACCAATTGAAGTTTTCGGTTGAAGCACCTGGCGAGGTCTCCAGCCTGGGTGTCTGAAGCCGAAAGACGGGGTCTACACCGTAAGATTGAGTATGTGTCTTTGACATCAGTGTTCGTCGATCACAGAGTAAGGTGGAAGGAGTCTGATCAAGTTGCTTATACTTCACCTGCTGATCGCCATCCTAATCATTCTCGTGTTGATCCTGAAGTACAAGTTCTCTCCGGTAATAGCGCTCACACTTGGCGCGCTCTACTATGGAATAGCTACAGGCCTTGGGCCAGTTGAGAGTGCCGGTCTCATCGCTTCGGGATTTGGAAACACCATGACCGGAATCGGGTTGGTGGTAGGCTTTGGGTGCATTGTGGGTCAGTTGCTGGCTGATTCAGGTGGAATCCACGCAATAGTCAAAGCCATCCTGAACACATTCCCGCCCCATCGCACTCCTGAAGCTTTGACTGCAGCAGGACTGGTCGTATCAACGCCGGTATTCTTCGACGTGGCATTCGTGATCATGTCGCCCATGGCCAAGGCGCTGGCAAAGGTCGCCAATATGCCACGGGTGATTATGGCGATCGCGCTGTACTTGGGCACGGGAGCTGCTCACATGCTGATCCCGCCCACCCCTGGCCCCCTGGCTGTTGCAGAGACGCTCGGAGTGCCGCTCGGCCAGATGATCCTGTACGGCGCATTGCTGGCAGTGCCCACTAGCTACATCTCGCTTTGGCTGTGGAAACGCATCATCCTGAGGAGCAACTTCTGGAAGCCAGAAGAAGATGAGGAAGAGATCGACGGCGAACAGGAGGAATACGTCGCTCCTGACAAGATGCCGTCATTGGGTCTTTCCCTCTTGCCGGTTATGGTCCCGGTAATCCTCATCATTCTCGGTTCCATCGCTCCTTATATTGCAACAGAAGGTACCTCCTTTGATACTTTTGTGAGGTTTGTGGGCAACAAGAACGTGGCCATGTTGATAGGTGCCCTGCTTGCAATGGTTGTTGCTGCCACGACCCTTGACGGGAAGGAGCTTTCCCGTTCGGTCAACAGCTCTCTCACCAGTGCAGGTACTGTGCTCTTGATCACCGGTGCCGGCGGTTCCTTGGGAGCGGTACTGGGCGCTACCAACATCGGCAAGGTCATCGCAGATAGCATGGCATCCTACAGTATCCCGGTCATAGTTCTGGCATGGTTAATTGGAGCGTTGATCCGGGTGGCCCAGGGGTCGGGAACGGTTGCTCTGGTTACCACTGCAAACCTTATGGCCCCGGCGCTGGCACAAATGTCTCCCGGCTACGCGATTTGGGTTGCCCTAGCGATTTGTTCCGGAGCAGCCTTCGGCGGCCACGTGAATGATAGCGGCTTCTGGATTGTGACCAGGCTTTCCGGAATTACCGTAAAAGGCGGCCTCAAGATGTATACCTTGAACGGGTCCATCAGTGCGTTCATCAGGCTGGCAGTTTTGTTGGTTGCATCTGCTATTTTCATGAGATAGTTCGTTGACTGGAAGGTGTCGCGGCATGTTGCCGGCGATGTGGTGCCTTGCCGCGACACCTTGACCTTGGGAAGAGACTTGCTGAGTGAAGTCCGAGTACACCAGGCGCCCTGCTTGTCAGAAGGCGTGCCAGGGCAATGAAAAACGATGGAGGGATTCAAGTGGCTGTGATTTTCGGCGGGTTCGATGTAGATTTCCCGCGAATGGTGCCAGTCCGCCAGCACTTCGTTGCAGACAAAGTAGAGAATGTACGGGAAGCTGTACTAAAAGAGCTTACCCGTGATGATATCAGAAGCCGCTTCAAAGAGGGGCAGCGTATTGCCGTTACAGTGGGCAGCAGAGGTATAGCGAGCATAGACGTAGTGGTCAAGACCACAGTTGATTTCTTGAAGGAAATAGGCACCAAGCCGTTCATCATCCCGGCAATGGGCAGTCACGGCGGAGCAAGCCCTGAAGGGCAGAAGAAGGTGCTTGCCAGCTACGGTATTACTGAGGAAACCATGGGAGCGCCTATTGAGGCGGACATGGAAGTGGTTCAACTTGGTACTACAAAGAGTGGTGCCCCGGCTTACTTCAGCAAGGTTGCCTACGAAGCAGACGGCATCGTGGTGATCAACAGGGTGAAGAACCACACCAGCTTCCGCGGACCGGTAGAGAGCGGTTTAACTAAGATGGTAGTTATCGGCCTAGGCAAGCACAAAGGTGCCACGTATGTTCACTATCAAGGTTTTGACCGCTTTAGCCAGCTTATCCCCGAAGTGGGGGAAGTGCTGCTCAGTAAGGCCAAGATTGCCTGTGGGCTGGCCCTGGTTGAAAACGGTTATCATGAGCTGATGATAGTGCACGCCGCATTGCCTGAGCAGTTCATAGAAACCGATACTAGACTGCTTAAGGTCGCATACGAAGCCATGCCTCGTATCCTATTCGACGAGTTCGAAGTGCTCATAGTCGACGAAATCGGAAAGGATATCTCAGGTGCCGGAATGGATCCCAACGTTACAGGGCGTTTTTCGGAGGCTCACATGATAGCTCTTCAACTCAAACCGAGAATTCAGAGGATTGTGGTGCTTGACCTAACGGATGAGTCTTACGGGAATGCCATCGGGTTGGGTTCAGCGGATTTAACTACCAGCCGGGTGGTCGCCAAGATCGACAGGCAGGCAACCTATGCCAACGTGATCACCTCGACCGTTCTGAGGGGTGGTGCGATCCCCATGTATTTCGACACCGACAAAGAATCAATTGCAGTAGCCCTGAAAACGTGCAAACGCGTTGAACCATCTGAGGCAAGGGTAGTCCGCATCAAGAATACTTCAGCCCTGGACGTAATTCATGTATCGGAGACTTTGCTCCCGCAAGTAAAGCAGGATCCCAGGTTGGAGATCATCGGAGAATCACGGCCAATGGCATTCACTGACGAGGGCAGACTAATATAGATGGCTTGTACAGGAGGGGAAGGAATGTTTAGACGAAGCTGTGCTATCGTCAAATTCCCGGACCGGGCCGGCACTCGTGCTTTGCTTAAATCCATGGGTTATTCTGATTACGATCTCAACAGGCCGCTCATCGGAATCGCAAATGCCTGGAGTACCATAGTCCCGGGCCATTATAACTTGAGGCAAATAGCCGGCGCGGTCAGGGACGGCATACTGCAAGCAGGCGGAACCCCAGTGGAATTCGGGGTAATCGGTGTGTGTGACGGGGTCGCCAACGGTCATGCGGGCGGGAAGTACTCATTGCCTTCGCGGGATCTGATTGCCGCCAGTATTGAGACGGCAGTCGAGGCACACAGGTTGGATGCAGTGGTGCTGCTAGGCTCCTGCGACAAAACGGTACCCGGGATGCTGATGGCAGCGGCTCGCATGGATATCCCTGCCCTACTTGTCCCCGGAGGTCCCATGTCCGGAGGAGTGGTGTTCGATGGCCGGGAGAGCGACATCACTTCCCTATCTGAAGCGTTGGGGATGTACCGCATAGGCAAAGCGGACGAAGACGTGATCATGCACTTGGAGAACGGAAGTGCCCCAACATGCGGTTCGTGCTCCTTCCTGGGAACCGCAAATACCATGTGTTGTCTGGCGGAAGCTATGGGAATGACACTTCCATATGGGGGAACAGCTCCTGCCGTGTCCGCTGCCCGCTTGAGGCTTGCCCAGGAATCCGGCCGCGCTATTGTGAGACTGGTTGAAAAAGGTATCACCAGCCGCCGGGTTATAGACAGGAATTCCCTGCTTAACGCCATAAGGGTAGCGATGGCTATCGGAGGGTCCACCAACGCAGTCTTGCACATCCTAGCTATAGCCCACGAAGCAGAGGCTGATCTTAGCACCGATGAATTCGACACTATCAGCAGGATGGTTCCCCACATAGCTCGGGTTTATCCTGCCGGTCCCAAGAACGTTATCGACTTTCACCGAGCAGGCGGAGTTCCTGCGGTCATGAAAGAAATCGCGTCCCTCCTGGATACCACTGCTTTGACGGTTTCAGGGAACACCGTTGAAGAGATTATTGCTTCGGCATCCACCAGGGACAGTTCCATCATCAAGACCCTTGACGATCCGTTCAGCAAAGACGGAGGGCTGGCTGTGCTTAGAGGCAACCTGGCTTCCGACACGGCTGTAACAAAGCCGGCAGCCATTCATCCATCTATGTGGACGTTTACCGGTCCCGCCAGGGTGTTCGAGAGCGAAGAGAGTGTCAATGAAGCAATTAGCGCTGGACGTATCAAAGAAGGAGAAGTGGTAGTGATTCGGTACGAGGGTCCCAAAGGCGGACCAGGTATGCGCGAAATGGCTCGGGCATTGAAGATGCTCTACGGTATGGGATTGGCGCTGAAGACCGCGGTGATAACCGACGGCCGGTTCTCTGGAACCAACAACGGATGCTTTGTTGGCCACATTTCACCTGAAGCAGCAGAGGGAGGGCCCCTGGCCATCGTGGAAGACGGGGATCAGATCACCATCGATATTCCCAACCGCCGCCTACACTTGCACCTAAGCGATGAGGAAATCAAGAGGCGCTTGGATATGTGGCGCAGGCCGCCGTCCAAAGCCCCCAAGGGCTATTTGCAGATATACAGCCAACTGGCTGAGTCCGCAAGTCGCGGAGGAATTCTCAGACACCGACCCTAGCAAGGTTGTCTTTAGCCGTGTCAGTTGGTGCCATTGACCATCCTGTGTACCTTAGAAGGCAAGGCTGGGTCAAACAAACATAGCACCGCCGTAGCAGATTTTATCACTAAACCAATATGGGAGCGATTTGATGATGAGTAGCCGTAGCATTCTTGCGCAAAACGCCGATCTCGCCATTGCTGCGAAAATGCTCGAGAAGGGATACTCGGCCGCCCTGGTCAGAGATGGCCGGGTCCTTTCCCTCCAACGAGGAGATGGTATCAAGCCCCTACTCAGTGCTGTGGCAGAATCCAACGGAGACGTACTCGGTGCGTCCCTGGCCGACAAAGTGGCAGGTCTGGCTGTTGCACGACTGACTGCTTATTTCGGCTTGGCTGCTGTTTATGCAGTTGTGGGGAGCGACTCAGCAGCAGAGGAACTGGACCGAGCGGGGATTCCATACGAGTTTGCAGAGAGCGTTCCTTTGATAATGAACCGATCTGGTGACGGCAGATGTCCCATAGAGAACCTGGCTGCATCCGGCGGCACTCCGGAAGATACCTACAGGGTGCTGGTGCGGTTCTTGTTCGGTAAAGAGGACGTCGTACACTCTGGCGTGGCAAAGGGCATCCAACTATGAAGAACCGTGGACTCGGATATGAACGGTCGCTCCTGCTTCTCCTCGGGTCACTAAGTATGTTTTTGTACGGAACTATATACAGTTGGTCCATATTCATCGAGCCTCTAGAAACTGAGTTCAGTTGGAGTCGCTCCCAAGTGACTATGGCTTACAGCATCGGGATGGTTGCCCTCTACATCGGGATGACCTTGCATGGGGTCCTTGCCTCAAAAAAGTCTTCGCGTTATTCCATGTTACTGGGGGCGTCATTGATACTGGCGGGTTATAGCACGGCAAGTCGCATCGGGCCCGATATGCAGGACATCGCGCGTCTGCTAGTGCTGTGGTTGTCTTACGGTGTGTGCGGCGGGCTTGGCGTAGGCATATGCTACAATGGTTGGCTCACAACTGTCGTAGAAAGGCTCCCCGATCGGCCCGGCCTTGCGTCGGGCTTGCTGCTCATGGGCATGGGCATTGGAGGTTTTGCGTCGGCTCAAGCGGCCGATCTGATGATTCGCAGTTTCTTGGGATGGAGACACACTTTACTCGTCTTCGGCCTTCTAATGGGAATGATGTCACTGCTTTCCATTGGGTTTCTTGCGCATGTAACCAAAGACACTTCTTCCCTACGGCTGGTCAAGCAGGCCGGTTCAGATGTCGGCCCTTCAGAAATGCTCCGGAAAAAGTCTTTTTGGGCCTTTATGCTGTGGAAGATGGTACTTCTCTGCAGCGGTTCCGCGGTGATCGGGCAAGCAGCGAGAATCGCTGCCGATGCCGGTGCAAGTCCGTCGGTGTCTTCCGTGGCGGTGGGGTTGCTGAGCATAGGTAACGCGGTCAGTCGCGTAGTGTTTGGGGTCTTGGCAGACAAAATGGGACAAAGGAAAACAATGCTATCACTTGCATCGGTGATGTTGGTAGCCTCACTGGTATTGGCAGGCACATACCAAATGAAGATCCCTGCGACTGTTGCCGTTTGCTTGTTCCTGTTCGGGATTTGCTACGGTGGTTCCATTACGATTTCACCCAACTACATCCGGTCAATGTACGGCTACAAGTACTTGAAGACAAACATAGGGGTAAGCAGCTTGATATCATGTATCCCCACCCTTGCGGTGTCGTCGCTTATAGGCGCGATCAAAACAACTACCGGATCTTATGCGTCTTTCTTTTGGATAGTGACCGGTACCAGCATTTTGTCAATTTGGTTTGCCATCGGTGCTTCACCGTCGGTGGACCCTGCAACCCGTGGCCGGACATCTCCTTGATCTCATGGGTCGCGCAGCACACAAGTGTAGGCATACAAGTGGAACTGACCGGATACGAGTCTACTCGTTGCCTCAGGTGATGCACAGATGCGCTAACGATGTACTTATGACTAAAGATGCGCTGGATGAATACCGACAGAAAAGGTGGGAGATATCCCAGTCTAGAACGTGCATGATATTGAAAGTGTCGGGATTATCTGTTATACTGTCTAGGCGTGAGAAACGATGTTAGGTATGGTGAGACGTATGAGTAAGAATACAGTGAAGTCCGTCGATAGAGCATTGAACATACTCTGCATAATCGGAGAATCTACAACACCGGTCGCAATCAAAGGGCTTAGCGAGTACTTGGGATTGCCCCGCACCACTCTGTACGCCACACTAAACAGCCTTGAGAATTTCGGTTTCATAGCCCGCCATGAAGATACACGGTCATATCGGCTTGGATGGCGGGCATATGTACTAGGCATGGAGTTTCTGAAGAGGCGCATAGATCATAGCGCGGTGGAAGAGGCGCGGACCCTTACCTACAAGTGGAACTATAGTTCGAACATCAGTGTATATGTGGGAAACAACAGAGTTGCCTTTCTACACACGGAGTTGCCCAATAAACCCCACCTTGTGCTTCCAAGGCTGGGTTACATGTCGTGGGCCCATAGCACGGCCAGTGGTAAGGTGTTGCTCGCCTATTTGGGCAAGACCGAGTTGGATCGTGTTTTGGCAAGGGAACTCGAGGCGATGACGCCCTACACCATTACAGATCCGGCGAGGCTGGCTGAGGAATTAGCTAAGATAAGAGAACAGGGATGGGCTCTGGACGACCAGGAGAGCGTGCTGGGACTTGGTTGTATGGCGGTACCCATAAGGGATGCTCTCGACAGGTGCGTCGGAGCAATCAGTGTCTCCGGATCTATAGACGAAATAAAGGCGAGCATGGAGGAAATAAGTGACGATCTCCTCGCGACAGCCAAGCGGATTTCTCAGATACCTAAGGCAGCGATTCTGGAGTGACGAATTTGGCGGAATCTGTACAATCTGAGATCTCAAGCCTTGTACTGATTTTGCGCCACTTAGTTTGCTATCTTTAGATTTGGTACATTACGCTTACACGGTGACAATATCACTGGCTGTCAGTACGCTGTTGAGAAAACACTTGACCCGGAATCTGTTTTTGAATTAAGATTTGGACAAGTTAATAGAGGAATCAGGCCGGTCCTTTAATTTGGCCCAGCGAGGCGAAAAGGAGGCGAAACCATATGAAAACACTCCGTAGCACGTAACCCGTCCGGAGTGTTTATTTTATTCCGTAAATCACACAGGGAGGTTTGGAAAATGCAGTTTATTGACAAAGCTGAAATCATGGACGTGGACGGTATCCGCAGGGCGCTCGTGCGCATTGCCCACGAAATAGTGGAGAAAAACAAGGGGCTCGACGATGTGGTCTTGGTAGGTATACGGAGGCGTGGCGTGCCTTTGGCCAGGAGGATCGGAGACATTCTCAAGGACAGCGAAAACTTTGACGTTCCGGTGGGAGAACTTGATATCACCCTCTACAGGGATGACCTCTCGCTGAAGTTTGAACAACCCCATGTGGGCCGTACAATGTTGCCTTTTGATGTAGAAGGCAAGGTAGTTGTGCTGGTTGATGATGTGCTGTTTACCGGGAGGACTGTCCGCGCAGCTCTTGACGCGATTATAGATCTAGGCAGGCCTGCATGTATCCAACTGGCCGTGCTCGTGGACAGGGGCCACAGGGAAATACCCATCAGGGCAGATTATGTCGGGAAGAACGTTCCAACTTCAAGAAGAGAAGTGATACATGTGCGCCTTGAAGAGTACGACGGCATAGAGCAGGTGGTGATTTCAGAAGAAGCACAAGAGTAACGGGCACGCCTAGGGACAATTATCTCAGACAGAGGGAGGGCCAGTGATTTGTCACTTCGCGGAAACGACCTGTTATCCCTAAGGGAGATGAGCCCGGAAGATATGGAACTGGTGCTGTCTACAGCCCGTTCCCTCAAAGAGATCCTTTCAAGGCCCATTAAGAAGGTCCCCACCCTCAGGGGGAAAGTGGTTTGCACCTTGTTCTATGAGCCTTCCACCCGGACCAAGACATCTTTCGAACTGGCTGCCAGGTACATGTCTGCAGACGCAGTTTCATTTTCCAGTGCTAGCTCTTCAGTGAAAAAAGGTGAATCCCTTGCAGATACTGCACGCAATCTGACTATGATGGGCATTGACCTTGCCATCATGCGGCACAGCGTTTCCGGTTCATGCCATTTTCTCGCAAAGGTGCTGGATATCCCGGTGGTGAACGCAGGCGACGGTATGAACGAACATCCCACTCAGGCACTGTTAGACATCTTCACCATACTCGATTACAAGTCGCGCATCAGGGGCCTGAAAGTGGCGATAATCGGCGACATCCTTCACTCCAGGGTGGCCCGGTCAAACATTTTCGGGCTGACCAAGATGGGGGCAGAGGTTTGTGTTGCAGGCCCTTCGACCTTGCTTCCGCCGGATATTGAGAGACTTGGGGTTAAGGCATACACCAGGCCTGAAGAAGCCATCGAAGGGGCAGACGTGGTATATGTACTCCGGTTGCAGCTGGAAAGGCAAGCTAAGAGCTTGTTCCCCTCCAAGAGGGAATACCGCGATTTCTTCGGCATTGACAGGCACAGGCTAAGTTACGCCAAAGACGATGCCATTGTAATGCACCCGGGCCCCATGAACCGGGGTGTTGAGATTACCACAGATATAGCAGATTCGCCCAGGTCAGTGATTCTGGATCAGGTAACCAGCGGGGTAGCTGTAAGGATGGCGATTCTCTATCTTATCCTGGGAGGCTGGGACTGATGGCAAAAGACTTGCTCATAAAGGGAGGCAGGGTCATTGATCCTTCTTCCCGAACAGACCAGGTGCTTGATGTATTGGTCGTTGACGGGAAAATTGCAGATCTTTCTGAAAACATTGAGCCTGAAAACGCGGCAACAACAGTTCTTGACGCCACCAGGAAGATTGTTATGCCCGGGTTCATTGATATGCATGTCCACTTAAGGGAGCCCGGTTTTGAGCACAAAGAGGATATCGAATCAGGTACCAGGGCAGCTGCCAAGGGTGGTTTCACGGCTGTAGCATGCATGCCCAATACTGAACCTGCTTGCGATAGTGATACGGTGGTCACGGGTATCCTGGAAAAGGCAAGAAAAAGAGCGTGTGTAAGGGTATATCCCATCGGCGCTGTCACCAAGGGCCGGGCAGGGAAGGAACTGGCGGAAATGGGTGAGATGAGGGCTGCAGGCGCAGTGGCGTTTTCAGACGATGGTTCGCCTGTAGCAACCGCTGAAATCCTGCGCTGTGCGTTGGAATACCTAAAGTCATTTGATGCAGTGCTTATCGAACACCCTGAAGATTTATCCCTTTCGGCTGGGGGACAAATCAACTACGGACTGGTTTCCACTGTGTCTGGGTTGCGCGGGATTCCAAGGGAATCAGAGGAAGTTGCAGTTGCCAGGGATTTGCTCATCGCGAGACTTACAGGGGGACGGCTCCACTTCGCCCATATTTCCACCAAAGGCGCAGTGGACTTGATAAGGCAAGCCAAAGCCAGGGGGATTAATGTAACATGTGAAGTCACCCCACATCACCTGATACTAACAGATGAGATGGTGCTTGAAACGGCTTATGACACCAGTACAAAGGTGAACCCGCCCCTTAGGACACAGGAAGATGTAGATGCGCTCAGGGACGCCCTGGCTGACGGTACCATTGATGCTATCGCCACTGATCATGCGCCCCATCACATAGACGAGAAATGGGTTGAGTACGATTATGCTGACTTTGGGATAAGCGGCCTTGAAACAGCCGTGAGTCTGATTATCGACAGGCTGGTCTTGCCTGGAATCATCAGTTGGATGAAAATGGCCGAACTTATGAGCTATAACCCTGCCAGGATCCTTGGTGTACCTGGTGGTACACTCAAACCAGGCGCACCCGGGGATATTACCATCATTGACCCTGATTGCGAATACTCGATACTCCCCCACAATTTCGAGTCTAAGGGCAAGAATAGCCCGTTCGTGGGTTGGAGGGTGATCGGGGCCCCTTATGGCACTGTTGTAGGGGGCAAGGCAGTTATGTACGACAGGAGACTGATTTGATGGATTTACGGCAGATTCATGATGTAGACGCCAGGATAGTCCGGCTTAGCAATATCCGGGGAAATTTGTACAGCATGTGCCTTGAAGCCCCAGAGATAGCCCGGACGGCTAAACCTATGCAATTTGTGAACATAGCTTTGGGCGACTCAACTGATCCTTTGTTGAGGCGGCCTTTCAGCCTGTCAGGAATACATCCTGACCGCGGGACCATCGGGATAACCTGGGCAGTGGTTGGCCGGGGCACTCAAATCATGGCAGGCTGGCAGGCGGGCCGGTCAGTCCGGGTGCTAGGCCCCCTGGGAAACGGTTTGGGTATAGACAGGCTGTGTATTGACCACGGGTTAGTGCTTGTGGCGGGGGGAACAGGGATTGCCCCGCTGACGCCCTTAGCTTCCCAGGCGCTCGAGAAAGAGGCAGAGCTTCAAGTATTCTACGGTGCGCGTTCAGCAAGTGAACTCCTGGATACCGGGGATTTGGGAGCAGCTTGCATGGTGCACCTGGCCACGGAAGACGGCAGTGTTGGTTTTGGCGGTTTGGTCACTGGATTGTTGGAAGCCCGCCTTAGTGCCGGGGCGCTTGGTAACGGTAGACCCACGGTAGTCTCGTGTGGCCCGAAACCAATGCTCAACCATGTTAAACAAATCTGTAACAGGCACGGTCTCCCGCTGCTTGTTTCACTGGAAGCGCGCATGGCATGTGGTTACGGTGTGTGCCAGGGTTGTGTTGTGCCAAGGGCAGGGGGGAAGCAGGGATACTACCGTGTATGTACCGACGGCCCGGTATTCCGGGCAGAGGACATTGAGCTAGGGGAGTGCACTGGATGAATCTTTCTACACACATTGGCGGGCTTGCGTTAGAGAACCCGGTGATAGCTGCATCAGGCACTTTCGGATATGGGGAGGAGTACATAAAGGCGGGGGATGTCAGCTGGTTCGGTGCAGTATCTATCAAAGGCACCACAATCGCACCAAGGGCCGGGAACCCTCCGCCCAGGACTTGCGAAACCCCTTCTGGGCTTCTCAATTCAATTGGGCTTGAAAACCCCGGTGCCAGGGTAGTCATCGGTCAAAAGCTGCCGTGGCTAGCCCGGTTCAGTGTGCCTATCATAGCTAATATTTCCGCCGTGTCGTGCGAAGAGTTTTCAGAGCTTGCAGGAATGTTTGCAAAGTCTCCGCATGTATCAGCCCTGGAAGTCAATGTATCCTGTCCCAATGTGAAGGCAGGTGGCATAGCCTTCGGTACAAGCGCTGATATGTGCTATGAGGCCACAAGGGCTGTAAGGAAAGCGTGGAAGGGCCCTCTCATAGTGAAACTCACCCCTAACGTTGCAGACATGAGAGCCATTGCCAAAGCGGCGGTGGAGGGAGGGGCAGACGCGCTTTCGTTGATCAACACGCTGGTTGGCATGGCAATAGATATCCATTCCATGAGGCCTGTGCTGGGAAATATAACAGGTGGGCTTTCAGGGCCTGCCATAAAGCCTGTGGCCCTGAGGTGCGTTTGGGAAGTCTCCCAGGCAGTGTCCGTTCCTGTGATAGGTATGGGCGGAATATGTTCTGCCACAGATGCCCTGGAGTTCATAATGGCAGGCGCCAGCGCCGTTGCCATTGGTACAGGGCTTTTGATTGACCCTGAACTACCCAGGAAGGTGACCCAAGGGATCAAGGAATATTGCGAATCCAGGGGGATTGAAAGCCTTCAAGAAATAGTGGGCGCGGCCTGGCGATAATCCGGCGCGGCGACCGGGGCTTGCTTAGTCATCCTGGTCTTGGATCTTGACAACGATGGTCCTAGCACCTGTGTAAGTCACGAAACCCGGGGGGCTGCCTCCGGGTTTTCTGATAGCTCCGGCGTCGACCCAATCTACTTCGACTTTGCCTGATGAAGCGGCTTCTGAATGCCTGGCTGCCAAGCTTGCAGCCCAATCCAGGGCTTCTGGGGTGACTTCCCTCCCAGGCGCAGGCCTCAGAAGTACATGGGCGCCTTTTACCCCTTTGGCGTGGAGCCATACATCGCCAGGTCTCCTTAAATGGCGTATCAGGTAGTCGTTGCCCGCTGAACTCATGCCGATATGTACAACGGTGCCATCAGGCCCTTGATGAGTTTCCACGTTCTTGTCCCGTTTCCGGGAAACCTTCTTCTCCCGGGTGCCTTGCCTTGACGCTCCATGCTTACGTATGGGTATACGGATGTTGCCGGCCCTGGCAGTATCCACAAGTTCATCTTGTATCAACAAGAGCGTGCTGATGTCATCTGCCTGGTCCAACCGCAGTCCAGTGTCCTTAAGTAACGCAACCTGGGACCTTACTTCCTTCAAAGAAGCTTGCAGCACTTTAGCAGTCCGCTGGAGTTTTGAGTACTTGGCATAGTACCTCCGGGCGTTTTCACCTGAACTGTACCTGGGATCAAGGGGAACGTAGGTTTCCCTGGGTGGATCCTGGTAATAATCAAGCACCTTCATTTCATTGTGGCCTCTGGGAAGCTGCTGCCCGCTTGCGTGGATTAGTTCTCCCCAAATCCGGTACTTGTCGTATTCTTTGGCCTTTTGAAAGTCGTCCTCCTGGGCTATGAGCTTCGCCGTCAATTTGGCGGTAATTCTGTTGTACATTGACCTGACCTGGGCTTCAATTGACTTAAATGCCACGAAGTGCAAGAAATATTCCCTGTATCCGGATGTAGCTTCAAGCACCGACCGGTAGGTTCTTGCGGATTCCATATGATGCAAGGGCAATACGCCGAGCAAAGGCTCTCCCGACCGGCGCAAGTACAAAGCAGGGGAGAACTGCCTTTTTATGAGCAGGTTCTTGGTTTCCTCAAGAATTCCGGCCACCGCTTCCACGTTTTCCTGCGTCAACCGTTTTCGGTTGGGCAGGCCTGTCCATGAAAGTATGCCAGAGGCGTGCTCTTTGCCTATCCCCTCCACGTGCGAGACCAGAGCCATTTGGGCAGGCATGTTTGACGAACAGATTTGATGGGCAAGACGGGTTAGGTCCGGGTCTAGCAGCAAGTTATGTTTTGTTGATTCTGGCGGTATGTATGGGCTTCCTGCTTCTAACCTGTACCTTGCCGGGGTGACGCTCAGCTCGGTTATGCCCCCGGATAGGAGGCCGATGCCGCCCTTTCCGCCTGCGCCATCAAACACAAGGGTGTAATCCCTGGTATTTCCCAGTTCATCATAGCCTGAGAAGTCAAGATACAGTATCCTGTCGAGGCTTTCCTGGCGGATTTGCGCGAGCGTCCCGCCTTCAAGGCGTTTTCGCAACCCAAGGCATATGCCTGATGGAACCCGCGGAGTTTCAGGTTTGTCCTCTGTGATTCCCACAAAGGGCCGTGCGTGCTCTAGAGACAGCACCAGATTCAACTTGCACTTGTAGCTCCAGAGGGCAAATAGCAGTTGTTTTTCCGACGGGTGGTATATTTTTTGCACCTTCAACGGAAGGTATCCTGCGATTTCATGGCGTATAGCATAAAGGGATATCCCGTCCAAGTATAATCCACCTCACGCATTTGAGTATATCTGTAAACACAGGTGGGGTTCAATACAGGAAAGAGGTGACACCTGTGACCACTCTGTTCGATGCTGATGCTTTCCAGCAACTAGGATTCCGTGTCGTGGGGCAAGAACCTGATGGCATCAAAGTGGTGAAAGGGCATTGCGAAATACATATCCGGACGGTCAGGGAAGGCACTGCCTTGGACTTGCCGGTTATGCGTTTCCGGGAAAACCGGACTCCTAGTGAGACGCTCTTGAATTACCTGCTTGAGAGGAACGGGTCAATGAACGGGCCAGGGTTTTTCGCAATAAGGGAAGATTGCATTTACTACCGGGCCATTGCCGGTTGTCATGAGAATATTGAGCAGCTGGCCCTTGATATGCAGCAGACCGTGGAAAAACTGGGGCCTAAGGTCATCAATATAGCTAGACAGTAAATTAACCAAGGCTGGGCTGGAGAGGACAAGATGAATGAGTGTAACGTAAGACTGATTGTGTGCGACCTTGACGGTACTTTGACAGGACCGGCGGATAGGGGGTTGGAGGTTGCCAAGCATACCCTGGATTTCTGTCGCCGGAAAGGAATCAGGGTTACCGTTGCAACCGGAAGGGCATTTGCAGCGGCAGAGAGATACCTTGTGTATTTAGGCATAGACGAGCCCATAATAACTAATGGGGGAGCGCTTATCGCCAGGCTAGGCCAATCACCTATATATGAAAAAACAATAGAAAGGGATCTGGCTCAGGGAATCGCATTGCAGCTTAAGGCATTGGGATACCCCTTTTTCTTTGTGGTCCAGAAGCATATGTACACTCACGTGAAAGGACGGCAAACAGAAGAGTATTCCAGGGCTTTGGGCTACGACATAAAGACAGTTGATTCTATCCGTGAAATACCTGGAGAACCCACTCAGATAGTCCTGAGGGTGCCGGATGAACAATGCGACAGCATCCTGAGGAGTTTGCATGCGAGATGGCTGCCGAAAGTAACTGTGATAAAGAGTTTGCCGCACCTGATAGAGATACAGCCGCCAGGGGTGTCCAAGGCAAAGGCAGTTGAGTTTCTGGCTGACTCTATGAAGGTGGAAAGGGAACATGTATTGGCGATAGGAGACGGGCTCAATGACCTTGACATGCTAATGTGGTCAGGGATGAGGGCTGCTGTTGGGAACGCCCACGAGATAGTCAAACGGAATGTGTCTTACGTATCCCAGATGCCTTATTCTGAAGGGGTACGTGACATAGTAGAGGAGTTCGCCGGTGCGCGGATACAAGTGCCCGGAACATAATGAAAGGCAGGCGGGGAAGTATTATGACCAAAGAAGAGATAAAAAGGTCAGTGCTGGAACAAATAGACAAACACCGGGAAAAAATCATAGAGCTGGGGCAGCAGATAATGGCCAATCCTGAACTCGGATACAAAGAGTTCAAGACTTCTGCCCTGGTGCGTGAAAGTCTCACAGAACTCGGGCTGGAGGACATAACCGGCGGGCTGGCAATCACCGGCGTGTCCGGGGTACTGTCTTCAGGCAAAGCCGGCCCTAATGTATGTATCATGGGAGAGCTTGATGCTGTTGTTTGTCCAGGACATCCCTTTGCAGATCCGGTCACCGGTGCGGCCCACGCTTGCGGGCACAACGGACAAGTTGCATCAATGATTGGGTCAGCAATAGGGCTGGTACATTCAGGAGCTATCGCGCACCTTTCAGGTAAGATTACCTTCCTGGGGGTGCCTGCCGAGGAATATGTGGAAGTGGAATACAGGCAGAACCTCAGGAAACAAGGGAAAATCAGTTTCCTAGGGGGCAAGCAGGAACTTCTGGCCAACGGCTTTTTCGATGATATAGACATGGCAATGATGGTTCACATGGCTTCCCTCAAGCCCGGCACAAAAGTCGTGGTCGGGGGTACTTCAAATGGGTTCATTGGAAAACTTGTTAAGTATAGAGGTAAAGAGGCTCATGCAGGCGGAAGCCCCCACATGGGTATTAACGCCCTTAATGCTGCGCTCTTAGGGCTCATGGCGGTTCACCTGCAAAGGGAGACGTTCAAAGATGACGATCACATAAGGGTTCATCCGATCATAACAAAAGGCGGGGACCTGGTTAACGTGATCCCGGCCGATGTAAGGATAGAAACGTATGTAAGAGGCAAAACCCTTGAAGCAATCCAGGATGCCAACAGGAAAGTCACAAGGGCGCTCAGGGCAGGCGCAGAAGCTATCGGGGCCCGGGTGGAGATCGAAGATATTCCTGGTTACCTACCCAGGGTCAGCAACGAAATGCTTGACGAAGTGTTTAGGGCGAATGCAGAAGCTCTTGTAGGAAAACATATGGTAGATAGTGGCACTCACGGCACCGGATCATCTGACATGGGGGATATTATGCACTTGATTCCGGCTATTCACCCGTCCTGCGGAGGTGCAAGGGGAACGGCCCATTCTGAGGAGTTCGTGGTCGACGACCCGGAGACGGCATACATAGTACCTGCCAAGCTATTGGCGCTGACTGCGATAGATCTTTTGTGGGATGACGCGTCGCTAGGGCGTGAAATCGTTGAGAACTTCGAGCCGCTTATGACCAAAGAAGAGTATCTCGATGCTTGGGAGCGGCTTACACAGGACGGTGATTAATGGCGAAGGGGGTTTACATAGCAGATGCCAGCGCAAAGATGGTTTTGGATTCTAGTTGGTGTGGCTGTAGCTCTTGCTCTGGCTTCAACCAGGATAGCTTTTTTCTTTACAGAAATATGGTGGTTTGAAGATCTGGGTTACAGTCCTGTGTTTTGGACCATTGTTAAAGCCAGATGGCTTGTGGCCTTAGCTGGGGGTCTCTTATTTTTCGTTGTTGCCCTTTCCAATTTGGCGGCAGTTATGTGGAAACGGCGGAGGCTAGATGTGGTGGGAGGATTGGTCATGCCTGTCCCGGTCCAATCACCCGACAGGTTGTGGCAATGGATCTTAGTTGCGGCCGCTGTAGTAGGGGTATTGGGAGGCCTGTCCGGCTACAGCCAATGGCATGTTGTGCTGGCACACCTCAATGCTACTTCGTTTGGGATAGACGATCCCTTTTTCGCCAAAGACGTTGGGTTTTATATCTTCAACCTCCCTTTCATACGCTTACTCCAGCAGCACTTGTGGGTTGCTTTCATCGCGGCCTTGGCCCTTTCGGCGGTAATGTACTTCATTTTCGGGGACTTGCGCCTTACCGACAGGAGAGTAATTGCATCCCGCAGGGCACGTGTACATATTTCGATCCTGTCAGCCGTGTTGTTCGGGCTGAAGGCTTGGAGTTACAGGATAGACATGTGGAACCTCATGTATTCGCCCAGAGGGGCGGCTTTTGGGGCGTCATATACTGATATCCATGCCCAGGTGCCGGCATACAAAGGACTGATGGCAGTGGCCCTGGTGGGCGTCGGATTCTCACTAATGGGCCTGGTGATCAGGAATTTCAGGTGGATAGGATACGCGGTGCTCGGTATGGTCGTCATGTCGTTTGCAGTGGGATATGCATATCCTGCATTCATCCAGCAGTTTACGGTATCGCCAAACGAAATCGCCTATGAAGAGCCGTTTATCGAGAAGAACATAACGTTTACCAGGGATGCTTTTGCGCTTAACAATATAGATATTATTGAGTATCCGGCCGAAGACTTGCTCACCAGGGAAGATATCCTCAATAACCCTGATACAGTTGCCAATTTGAGGCTGTGGGATTACAGGGTGCTCAAGGACACGTTCAGCCAGGTGCAGGAAATCAGGATGTACTACAGGTTCAACGATGTGGATATAGACAGGTATGTGGTAAACGGTGATCTCCGTCAGGTCTTGCTCTCTCCCAGGGAACTGGATGTAGATCTCTTGCCTGGCGAGGCAAAAACTTGGATCAACCTTCACCTTAAGTACACCCACGGATACGGTGTGGTAATGAGCCCTTCCCGTGTAGTTACAGGAGACGGCATGCCTGCATTCTACTTCAAAGACGTCCCGCCAAGGACAACTACAGACCTTTTACTGGATAGACCTGAGTTATATTTTGGAGAATTGACGAACCACTACATTATCGTCAACACCAAAGAACCCGAGTTCGATTATCCGACTCTGGACTCTGAAACCTTGGAGCCAACGTTCTACCAGGGTAAAGCGGGCATAAGACTAGACAGTCTCATCAAGAAACTTGCCTTTACCATCAGGTTCAGGGATTATCAGATTTTGGTTTCAGGAGCCTTGACCCCTGATTCAAGACTGATCATGAGGCGGAACATCGTGGACCGGGTGCAGAGGATAGCACCGTTTTTCCTCTATGACAAGGACCCTTATCTGGTTGTAGCTGATGGAAGGCTTTACTGGATCATCGATGGGTATACCGTATCATCCAGTTACCCATATAGCCAGCCTGACAGCGTAATGAGGGTGAACTACATGAGGAATGCGGTAAAGGCGGTAATCGACGCGTATGACGGAACTACAAGCTTCTACAGGGCAGATCAAGATGATCCGATCCTGAAGATGTATGAGAGCATTTTTCCTGGACTTATAAGGCCCATAGAGGAAATGCCCGTTGCGCTGAAGCGTCACATCCGCTTCCCGCAGGACCTGTTTATGGTGCAGGCCAGGATGCTCAAGACATATCACATGACCGATCCAAAGGTGTTTTACAACAAAGAAGACTACTGGGAGATTCCCAGTGAGTATTACGGCGACCGGGAGATTCCGGTTGAACCGTATTATATCCTCGCGTCTTTGCCTGGGGAAACGGTTACTGAATACGTGCATATGATACCGTTTACACCAAGGGGCAAACCAAACATGGTTGCGTGGCTGGCAGTACGGTGTGAACCTGAGAGATACGGGCAAATGCTGCTGTATAGGTTGCCGAAAGACAAACACATCCCAGGCCCTATGCAAGTCGAATCCCTTATCTCACAAAATCCTGAGATTGCAGAAGCTATGACCCTGTGGGGCCAGGCAGGCTCCCAGGTGATCAGGGGAAATCTTGTGACCATACCCATGGACGGTTCTTTCCTGTATGTTGAGCCCTTGTATATCCAGGCTGAAAGGGTGAAGATTCCCGAACTCAAGCGTGTGATCATGTACGCAGGAGGACAGGTGGCCATGGGAACCAGTGTTGAAGACGCCCTGAACAGGTTAGTTGGCTGGGTTGCTGAGCCGCCTTCGGGGGAATCAGAGCCGGGGGAAATCACAGGACTACCGGACCTTATAGCAAGAGCTAATGAAGTGTGGTCTGAAGCCCAGGCCAGGCTGAGAAGCGGGGATTGGGCAGGCTACGGCGAACTGATAGAGGAACTTGGCGAAATCTTGAGACAACTGCAGAGACACAGCACTGGCTTGGAGCAATAACTCTTATCAATTCACGCCGTGAGTGCTACACTTAACCTAGGACAAGTGTGTGAAGGAAGTGTAATCGTATGGATATTAGTGATGCAAACCTCTATGAGACTACCGTACGCAATATCGGTACATATGAAGATAAAAAGGTTACGTTGAAGGGCTGGTTGTACAACAAGCGTTCCTCAGGGAAGATCATGTTCCTTATCCTGCGGGATGGCACTGGAATCGCCCAGTGTGTCGTATCAAAGAGTGACGTAGGGGAAGAACTGTTTTCCCGGCTTGATAAATTGAACCAGGAGTCCAGCCTGGTAATGCAAGGACTTGTCAGGAAAGACCACAGAGCGCCAGGCGGATATGAGCTAGGCGTCACTGCTTGTGAGATCGTGTCGGAGTCTCTTGACGACTATCCCATAAGCCTCAAAGAACACGGGGTTGAGTTCTTGCTTGACAACAGGCATTTGTGGATGAGGACCCCCCGTCAAAGAAACATTCTGCTCATACGGTCGGAGATCATTAAAGCCTGCAGGGACTTCCTCCATAGTGAAGGATTTGTCAATGTGGACGCCCCCATAATGACGCCGGCTGCATGTGAAGGCACCACTACACTGTTCCCCGTCAAGTACTTCGGGGAGCAAGCTTACCTCAGCCAGAGCGGGCAGCTGTACAACGAGGCAGCCATCATGTCTCTGGGGAAAGTGTATTGCTTCGGGCCAACTTTCAGGGCGGAGAAGTCGAAAACCAGGCGCCACCTTACTGAATTTTGGATGGTTGAACCTGAAGCCGCTTTCATGGAATTTGGTGAGATGCTTGAACTTGAAGAGAGGATGGTATGTTACATCCTGAAGCATGTACTGGATAACTGTGAGGCCCTCCTAACGGAAATAGGCAGGGATCCGGAGACGCTGAAGCAAGTCAGCCCTCCGTTTCCACGGATTACGTATACGGAAGCAGTTGACCTCCTGGCACAGAAGGGAATAGACATAAGCTGGGGGGACGATTTCGGAGCGCCCCACGAAACGGCGATCGCATCTGAGTACACTAAGCCTGTTTTCGTCACCCATTTCCCGACGAAGATAAAAGCCTTCTATATGCAACCGGATCCCGATAATCCCGATACAGTTTTGGGGGCGGATCTTCTCGCTCCTGAGGGATACGGGGAGATAATCGGCGGCGGCGAACGGATACACGATTACAACCTATTGCTTGAAAGGCTCAAGGAGCATAATCTGCCTTTGGAGGATTATGAATGGTACCTTGATTTGAGGAGATACGGGTCTGTACCTCACTCTGGCTTTGGAATGGGAATAGAGCGTGTTGTTGCCTGGATATGCGGTCTTGAGCATGTTAGAGAGACAATCCCGTTTCCCAGGATGATTAACAGGCTAAGGCCGTAAACGCTAAGGAGGTAATACAATGGCTGAGGAGGTCAGGAATGGCAGACATGAAAAACTGGTAGAGCTCGGTGAATTGATTAGGGCGCGCAGGGAAAACCTGGGGTTATCAATCGAGGAAGTACAAGAGAAAACCAAGATCCGGTCAAGATACCTAAGGGCAATCGAAGCAGGAGATGACAGGATTCCGCCGGGTAAAGCTTATTTCCGGGTGTTCCTCAAGTCATATGCTGAATTTCTGGGCTTGGACGGGCTGGAGTTGTCCCGGGCGTACAAGGAAATAGCTGAAAGCAATAACCGGTACAGGCCTCCGGTTACTCCTGTTCAAGATGGCCCAAAGGCCTCTCAGCCCAGGCCTAGACGGAGACCCCGCCGGAGAAAGGGCATGGGCGCCGTAACAAAGACCCTGCTGGCCCTGGTTCTCCTGGCAGGTGCGATTTTCGGGATTACCAGGTTGTACGGCCTATACTCGTCCCGGGGCGAAGACCCAGGTGGTATAGTTGATCCGGAAAACGGTCCTGTTGTAGAAGAACCTGATCCCAGCCAGGGAAAAGAGGTGCCGGAAGAGCCTGTCCTTGAGGTGATTATCGACAGGAAAGATCCAAGCGAGGAAGTCACCGTGTTTACCATCAACCAAAGCCCTTTGACGGTCATCCTTGAGACCTTTCCTGAAGAAGGCACCAGGTGTTGGATTCAGGTGCAGGCTGACGGGGAAACGGTTGTAGAGGAGACTATGGGCCCTGACCAGACAGTTGAAGTTACCGCTGAAGAGGAAATCAAGGTGAGGGCAGGTGCACCATGGGTGCTTACGTTGACATTGAATGAACAAGATCTTGGTGTCGGCGGGCCCTATGGCCCTGTGAAAGACTTGATATTCCGTTATGATGAAGAATTGTAGACGTTAAACATCATACCGCTACAGTGTTTCCCATATGATGTTCTTGATCCCCTCAAGCCTCAGAGTGGTGGTATGACATGGAAAGTTGTTCCTTCAAGAGACTGTTGGCCGTGGTCCTGATAGTAGTCTGGTTATGCGCCGGCAAACCGGCCATGGCGTCAGCACCTCCTGAGATATCTGCAAGAGCTGCAATCCTGATTGAGTGGCAAACAGGAACTGTACTCTTGGAGAAACGTGGGTTTACACGGATGCACCCGGCCAGTTTGACCAAGATGATGACTGCTCTCTTAGCTGTTGAACTGGGACGGTTGGAGGACTTGGTCCATGTGTCAGAGGAAGCCGCCTCCCAAGTTGGTTCGTCAATGAACCTGAGACCGGGAGATGTTTTCACCTTACAGGATCTGCTGTACGGGTTGATGCTGGTCTCAGGAAACGATGCAGCCTGGGCAATAGCAGAACACATCTGCAACGGGAAAGCTTCTGAGTTTTTCAAACTGATGAACCAGAGGGCAAAGGAGCTGGGGGCGATCAATACAAGGTTTGAGAACCCCCACGGCCTTACCGACCCTAATCACTATACCACAGCCTTCGATCTTGCCATCATTGCCAAAGCATGTATGAGACATCCGTACTTCAAACAACTTGTTGCTACCAAAGAGAAGGATGCGATTGAAGCTGAATCAGGGGTACGCCTGTCCCTTGAAAACACCAACAGGTTGCTGTGGTTTGTTCCGGGAGCTGACGGCGTAAAAACAGGCACAACGCAAGCTGCCGGACAGTGCCTGGTTGCCTCAGCCACCAGAGACGGTATGCGGCTGCTTTCGGTGGTGTTGGACAGCATGGACAGGTGGCGTGACACTTCCACACTCCTGGAATACGGGTTTAGTGATTTCAAATATGTGAAAGTTGTGCCTGCAGGGGAAATGATTGTTACGTTGCCCGTATCACGTTCTGCTACACGACAGGTACCTATCGTTTGCATGAATGATCTTGATGCCTGCATACCGAAAAACGCCTTCGGACTCAGGATTGAACTGGACTTACCTGACAGGATTTATCCGTGCCCCGCCGGAACAATAGTAGGCCAGGCAACTCTCCGCTTGGGTGAACAGGTTGTAGGCTATTCAGACCTTGCGACAGGTATCTGGACTAGCCCCAGCACACCTCTCCGCCTAGTAGCGTGCCTGGCCTCGAAGACCATTGCCATTCTCTTAAGTTTGGGACTCTTGTGAACCTTGACAGTCGGGACTACCTCATTCCCCTGATAAGGGAAGACAAGGTTACCAGGGAAAACCCGCGGTCCTGGACGTACCGGGCTAGTTCGTGCACATATTCAGGTTTTGGCACCATACCCTTCTTGGTTACACGGATGATAAGTATATCTCCGGGCTTGAGCGAGTCGCCCAGTTTCCTGGCGGCTTTCTCAGGATTACCCCTGAGGGTCTTGCCGTCAACAGAACCTTTGACCGCATAAAACCCCTGCTCAAAAGCTGCGTTAATAAGTTCCGTGTTGAAACGGCCTGATGGGGGATAGAAAAATGGCATAGGCTCTGATATCTTCATCAGGGCATCCCTTGCGCGGCTCAAGTTCACTTCAACTTCTTCGTAACTTAACCGGTCCATAGCCCTGTCGGCGGTACCTGACAGCCCAAACTCGTAGCCGGCCTCAATGATCTTCTGGATGAGATCTGCCTGGCTTTCTGCAAAGGTTGCAGAACAGAACCATGTTGCGCCCATCTCATTTTCCAGCAGCACCGAAAGACACTGATCAACTGCATCAGGGGCAGCCTGGAAAACTTCAACCATCACTCCAATTGCAGGTTCTTGGGTGGCTACCCTTACCAAGGGCGTTATCTTAGCAGTAGCAGCCGGCTCCCGGACCGCGACTCCCAGTCTCGCGCCTAGAACTACTAAAGCGAAAGCAGCAAACAGTGCTATCCTTTGAAAATGGCGCGGTGTTATGCGGATGAGCAAGAAGACCCCTCCTTCCTCCGGGCAAGGGGCAAAACCGGGATATCTCAACTGCTAATTACTATGAATCCAAAGCTGAGATGATTCTGGAGAGGCGCCTCTTTCTTGAAGCTAACGGCCTGGGAATGGAATCTCCTGATTTGTGACAATGCTCGATGCAGTCGAGTACGATCTGAAAGGACGTTTCAACGTCGTCAAGGCACAGTTCGTAGTACCTTGCCAGCCATAGGTAATCTTCATACCTCGCCTGGCCGCTGCTTATCAAGGTTTTCCAGATTGATGCAGCCTTATCCCAATCACCTTGTTTTCTCAATACAGTTGCTAGCATCCTGCTGTGAGCCGCCGTGGTTTCTGAATAGGATGGACCGGCGTTATCCAGGGCGGCCTGCAGGAAGTGCCTGGCAAGCTCCAACTGTCCCTGGGTTACGTAGTGTCTTCCTACCCCTGCAAGCGCAGACGGATCATTGCAGGATTCATAACCCTTGGTGAAAAGGTGCGCTATATACCTTAAGAGCACCACCATGTCCAGGATATCAAGACGGTTGTGCCTGAATACCTGGCTTAAGACAGAAATGTCATGGTCGCGTTCGTACATGAAATAGAGGGCAGGTATCATCCTTCCCGGAATGTCATCCAGCCGCTTGATCCCGGGAAACCGTTCTGCACATTCCTTGAGGCTCATCCCGTAAAAGGGATGCCTTCCCAGTTTCCTTACCACGGAATAAAGGTCAAGGTGGATTTTGTCTTCAATATCCGGAACAAAGTGTGACATGCCGTTCATGATGAACCTGGTTTGTAGTACAGGTATATCAAAGCACTTGCCGTTGAAGGTCACCAGTACATGTGCAGCAGCGATTTGTGCACCGATTTCCGCAAGCATGTCTCCTTCTGAGTCACGGTTTTCCAGGAAAAACTGGGTAAGCTCAAATCCGCCGTCTGTCCACCTGCCCAGGCCGGTGAGGAAAGCTACAGTGCCCGCCCCGGAAAGCCCTGTGGTTTCAATATCAAGGAAAAGCATTTGGCTGCCTGAACCGGGCCTGGATTCTTGGAATCCTGCCAGGGGTAGGACTGTTTCCAGGGACGTGGGATGGAGCCATTGGTTTGAACCCGCGCTGTAAACCGCTGTATAGACGCTGAACCCTTCTTTAGTCGCCACTTGTAGCTTCACGTCCGGATAAGCGCAGTCACTCAGGTAGGCAGCCGCGCCGGATGCCCTGGGTTCTTTTCCGGACCGGGCGTACCCGGTAGATTCGTGTTGCCTCAGGATATCATCAATGCGTTTTCTAAGTTTCTCGATAATCTCCCGGTTGGTCAAATCGGGCCTCCTGGGTTATGGATCTTAGCACCTTGACAGCTAACCGCTTGACGCCTTCACCAACCTGTTGTTCCGGGCCGGTGCATCCCGGGCAACCTTTGGTGCACGGGCAAGACGAGATCAGGTCAAGCGAAGCCTGCAAAATTCCAGGCAGCATTTTGAATGTCTTTTCTGCCAGTCCCACTCCACCTGGGTAGGAGTCGTACAAGTATATTGTGGGCCTGCCGTCATAGACTGAACGCACCTCTACTGCTACCCCTAAGTCTCTCTTGTCGCTCATCAGGAACAAGGGAGCTACGTTGAGCAACACATTTGCGATTCCCGAAAGCACGCCTCCTACAGAATGGGGGTCCATCCCTTCAGTAACGTCCTGAGAAAGGCTGAACCACATGCCCTGGGTGTGCAAATTCATTTCAGGGATACTAATCTCCCCGGAACCTATGTTCTCGTTGGTGTAAAGCTTGAGTTTCTTGTAGATTGTAGCCAGGGCGGTGACTATGAGCTCGCCGAAATTCACTTTCACATTGGTAGAGTGATATAGATCATCAACAGCCATCACCCTGACTCCCACGGCCAGGTTTGCGTCTGTGTAATAGTCTACATCTACCTGCTTCACATACGCTTTCCTGTCATGGTAGTCCAATTTGATCACATGGTACTGCTGTCCTCCGTGCATGTAAATAGCTTGATCGTGGATGAGCATAGGGGCGGAGGCCCAATCCACTTCACCTATGACGTCACTGCCGTGGGTGGTATCTATTATCACGAAGTTTTCATTTGTGGCAGATCGCAGGCTAATGCCGGCGGCGGGGAATGAGTCTGATGACCAATTCCACTTGGTTGCTCCTTTATGCAGGATCTTCTGTTCTGCCAGGTGCTCCAGTATATGTTCCACACCGGTTTGGCCCAGCTTTTGCGGCGCTGCGTCACCGTGGTTGAAAGGCAGTTCGTAGGCTGCACATTTAACATGCTGTCCAAGGATGTAGGGGTTGTCCGGGTTGATCAGGGCATATTCAGGAGACTGGGCGAAGAAATAATCTGGGTTGTTGACTATGAAACGGTCAAGGGGGGAACCACCTGATATCAGGATGGCCACTGATTTGCCTTGCTTTCTGCCTGCACGCCCGGCTTGCTGCCAGGTACTCGCAATCGTTCCCGGATATCCTGCCATGATTACAGCGTCGAGTCCTCCGATATCGATCCCGAGTTCAAGTGCGTTTGTCGCTGCAATCCCCAGGATATCTCCTTCCCGGATCCCTTTTTCGATGGCCCTTCTTTCACTGGGCAGATAGCCTCCCCGGTACCCTTGGATCCTGTGTTTTTCGAACTCATTGGGGTAAGAATCCCGTAGATATTGCACGAGAAGTTCACAGGACATACGCGACCTTGCAAATACAAGGGTTTGGATGCTCTTCTTGACGAACCGTGCAGCGATCCTGGCAGCTGCGTTTATCGCCGAATGATGTACTGCACCATCCCCATCCGGGCCTGAGGGATTGCAAAAAATGAAATCCTTTTCTGATGTGGGCGCGCCGCTCCGGTCAATCACTGTGACACGTTCTCCTGTGAGATTCAGGGCAAGTTCCCCCGGGTTTGCGATTGTCGCAGATGCCAGCACAAACTTGGGTTGCGTACCGTAAAATGCGCAGATCCGCTTGAGCCGCCTAAGTACGTTAGCCACGTGGCTGCCGAACACGCCCCTGTAGTTGTGCATTTCATCAACTATGACGTACTTCAGGGAGTTGAACAGTTTTGCCCACCTGGGATGATGGGGGAGGATCGCTTGGTGCAGCATGTCAGGATTGGTGATGATGATCTGGCCCGTTTCCCTTGCAAGCCGCCTTTTGCTGGCAGGTGTGTCGCCATCAAAGGTAAAACCCTTCACCTTGAAACCACCTTGTTTGGCTGTGTCCTGGATTTCAGCCAACTGGTCCTGGGCGAGTGCTTTGGTAGGGAATATGTAAAGCGCTCGCACACCGTCATCTTTGAGTATGGCGTCAAGCACAGGCAAGTTATAGCATATTGTCTTGCCTGACGCAGTGGGTGTCACAACGCATATATTTTCCCCTTGTCTTACGAGGTCGTAGGCCTGTCTTTGATGCGAGTACAAAGCCTCTATTCCTTTGTTTGCCAATGACTGCTTCAGGGCGGGATGCAAGTCATCAGGAATATCCAGGTACGAACCGGGAGTCGCCGGAAAATGATGCCATGCTGTTACACAAGCGATAAACCGGGGATCCTGGCGCAATTCAGCCAACACATGTTCCAGATCTTTGCCCTTCATATCATGATCCTCCCTTGCTTTGGGATACGTTCCACGTTTTACCTGATGAATATGGCTTTTGTATGCGGTAGTATCTACATATGACCACCTTATGTCAAGGAAGAAGGAGGGTACCATTAATGGGAAAAGCTAGACCATTGACCGCTCCCTCAACCAAAACTATAGCCCTTGCTGCACTTGTGATCATCATTCTCCTTATTCCTGTTCGAGGTGATGCAGCCCCTCTCCTCCGCCTGGGTGATTATGGTGACAGTGTAGCACAACTGCAAGAGCTGCTCGTGAATGCAGGCTTCGATCCAGGGCCTGTGGACGGGATCTTTGGCCCAAGGACCCAGGCAGCTACAATGAGTTTTCAAAGAAGCGCAGGTCTGGTTGTAGACGGTATTGCAGGCCCTGTTACGTGGGGCGCCTTGGAACGCCTGTCAGGTGTATCTAGGGGCGCAGGCCCGTTAAGGGGGAGGACCATTGTAATAGATCCGGGACACGGTGGGCCGGAACCTGGCGCAATATCATACTGGGGTGACAAGGAGAAGGATTTTACCTTGGGCATTGCCACCAAGGTGAGGCGCTATCTTGAAGACCAGGGCGCTATTGTAGTCATGACCAGGTACGGGGACTATTCCCCGGGCAGCGATTGGTCACCCCGTCCAGACGAATTGCTTGCCAGGGTGTCCATAGCTAACTCCAGAGGTGTTGACCTTTTTCTCAGCATACATATTAACGCGTACCCGAAAGACCCCGGCGTGTCAGGGGTAATGGGTTTCTACAGGGCTGGCTCGTGGGAGTCGCAGCAGCTTGCAAGAACACTTGCCGCTTGCGTGTCAGATTCTACCGGTTTGAGGTACATTGACACCCAACAGGGCCCGTACTACGTGCTCAACAACACGTACATGCCTGCAGCCTTGATGGAAATAGGCTTTATGACCAACTGGAACGACGTAAGCCTGCTAAGGCAGAACTGGTTCCAGGAAGCAGTGGCAAGAGGTCTCGCCAGGGGAGTAAGGGAGTTTCTGAACCGGTAAGACAAAATATCACTGAAAACAGGATATGCAGGGAAACCGGTACCTGTGGTTCGCGCGGGTACCGGTTTGTTTGTTAACCCTGTTCAGGCAAATCAAGGTGCGCTTGGTAACCATCAAGCGTAGAGCCCATCTATTACCTTATGAGTCCCCAAATCCGCTTGATATACTTATGTCAACTATACGTTATGTTAACTATATCCGATTGAGGAGGCAGGCCGGATAATATGGCCATGGGAAACATCCGTTGGAAATATGTGTTGCTGTGGGCTTTGTTGGCGCTGTCTGTACTAAGCCTTGGCAGTTACTGTTATAGAGCATATGCATTGGAGCGTCCCCTTGAAAAGAAGCTGGCAGAGGACGCTGAAGTGCTAATGGCACAGATTGAGAAAGCAAACGGCAAGACTACTGTCGTTGTCAAACTCAAGTATGTGGACAACCTTGCCCAGGCCTATTCCCGGATTGAAGGCACAGTCAAGGCGTCTTTGGGTACACGCGATTATGAAATACTACTCGAAGACAATTCCGATGAAGTCTTGGAAAAAGCGTATGCGTCGATTCACTATTACGTTGAAGAAGCCAGAATCCGGGGCAATTTCGGTGAAATGGCCCACAGGTCACAGACGGCGCTTGAGGATACAAACATAGAGGATTTCCTGCTCACTGTAGACGGGGAAAGAGTTTTCGTTCAGATGCGCATGGACGACAAGTATCTTTACCGGGTGAGGGAAGTCAATTCTAAAGGGGGCACAGAGTCTTGAAGCACAAGGAACTGTTGGTTGGAACAGCCCTTGGAATTCTGGGCTTCCTGGTAACGTTGAGGGTTAATGTCTGGCCTGTACTTGTCCTATGCGGGCTTGGATATTTGCTGTACACTTCCGGTGGGCAGATCAGGGGAATCGGCAAGAGCAAAGTGGGGACTGTGATCGCTTACACCTCTACTGTCAGGTTTGAAGACATAGGAGGACAAGACGTTGCCAAGAGGGAACTGATCGAAGCCCTTGAATTCCTGCGTGACTATGAAAGGGCGAGCGCACTGGGAATCCGCCCCTTGAAAGGGGTGCTGTTGTCAGGCCCTCCGGGAACGGGTAAGACACTCCTGGCAAAAGCTGCGGCCAGCTATACCGATTCTGTGGTTATCTCAGCTTCGGGCTCTGAGTTCATTGAAGTCTATGCGGGGCTTGGCGCTCAACGGATACGTGAATTGTTTTCAGGAGCCAGGAAGCTTGCCAGGGAATACAAGAAGCAAGGGGCAGTGATTTTCATAGATGAAATTGAAGTGCTGGCAGGAAAACGCGGCGCCCAAGTGGGCCACCTTGAGTATGACCAGACCTTGAACCAACTGCTGGTGGAAATGGACGGGCTCAGGTTTGACTCTGATGTAAGGATTCTTGTGATAGCGGCTACAAACCGCCCGGATCTGCTGGACCCGGCCATTATGCGGCCTGGCAGGTTTGACCGTACGGTGACTGTAGGCCTTCCAGACAGGAAGGGCAGGCTGGAGATTCTCAAGATCCACCTCCGCAACAAACCTGTTGCAGATGAGGTTGACCTTGAAGACCTTTCCAGGGAAACCTTTGGCCTGTCAGGAGCTCACCTTGAGAGCTTGTGCAATGAAGCTGCCATCAGCACTTTGCGCAGGGGCGGGGTGACTATAAGCTCCCAGGACCTTGCAGAAGCGCTCAACAAGGTCATCCTTGGGGAGAAACTGGAAAGACGTCCGTCTGACGGGGAGATGCAGCGTGTGTGCGCACACGAGGCAGGCCATGCCATAGTGGCTGAAACGATAAGGCCAGGCTCGGTTGCTCATATTACCGTTTCTCCCAGGGGAAACGCACTGGGTTTTGTGAGGCATTCTCCGGCTGAAGACAGGTATCTTTGCCCTAGGGAAGTGCTTGAAGAAGAAATCCAGATCCTGCTTGCTGGTGCTGCCGCCGAGCAATTGATGTTTGGTTCAAAAAGCACTGGGGCAGCCAATGATTTCCGTAGGGCTCTGGACCTTGCCAAGAGAATCGTATTGTACGGCATGTCTCCCCTGGGGGTTGTTGATAAAGAGACAGTGTCCCCGGACTTGCTTGCAAGGGTCACAAATGACATCATTCAAAATGCAGAGAGAAATGCCATGAGGATTCTCAACATGCACAGGGCTGTGCTTGAGAGGTTATTTCATGAGCTGTTCGAAAAAGAGACTGTTTCATCAGCTGAGTTCAGGCATTATCTCCATGTGCCCGGCAAAGTGTCGTGGAGATGGAGGAAACCACCTGCCCGGAAGAGTAGAATAAGAAGAAGGATTTGAGCGCGTGCCTGACTCCGGGGGTGGTGCTTTGCAGGCAGAGATACTTTCAATAGGTACTGAACTTTTGCTGGGTGAAATCGTAGACACTAACGCCCAATACGTCTCGTCAAGGTTGCGAGATATTGGGGTTAACGTATACAGGAGAGTGACAGTGGGGGACAACCCTGAGAGGCTTTTGTCCGCTTTCCAGGATTCCATAGGGCGGTCGGACATTGTGATAGCAACAGGAGGGTTGGGCCCCACTGATGATGATGTCACAGCCAGATGCCTCGCCTCAGCCCTTGGGCGCGGTCTATGCTTCGATGAGGATGCCTGGAACAGCATGCGCCAATCGTACCTCAGGCGCGGGCGGACCCTTGATGAGGGTAGCCTTTCAGCTAGAAAGCAGGCATTCATAGTAGAGGGCGGGTTCTTCATTCCAAACCCTGTGGGCACAGCTCCAGGCCAAGGCATTATGGTAGACGGTAAACTCATCTTGTTGCTTCCAGGTCCTCCATCCGAAATGCGGCCTATGTTTGAAAACCACGCTATCCCACTTATCACCAAGTCATTTTCCAGCCTCACACCTATTTATTGCGTGAACCTCAATATCGTAGGGCTGGGAGAATCACAAGTGGCTGAGGCATTGGCTGACCTGCTGGGAGGCTCGAATCCTACAGTAGCCCCATACGCAGACTCAGGCCAGGTAAGGCTCAGGATAGCTGCCCAGAGCGCCGATAAGAACGAGGCATTGTCTAGGATCTCAGGCGTGGAGAAGGAAGTGCGCCGGAGACTGGGTCACCACGTTTACGGTAAGAACGAAGAAACTCTTGAGATGGCCATAGGCAGACTGCTTGCCAGAAGAGGCCTTACACTTGCTGTGGCTGAGTCTGTCACCGGTGGTTTGATCTGCCACCGGATAACGGGGGTTCCTGGCAGTTCCAAGTATTTCAAAATGGGTATGGTGGCATATCACCCTGAGGTCAAGATCTCAACCCTGGGGCTCCCGCCTGGCGTGGTACACCGGGAAGGATCCGTGAATGAAGAAGTGGCCTCCGGTATGGCTGAGAGTGTCCGGCTGCTTGCCGGCGCCACCCTGGGCCTAGCTACTACAGGATTTGCAGGTCCTGACGGAGGTACTTGTAATGAACCTGTGGGTGCGGTATACATGGGGCTCAGCCATAAGAAAGCCGGCACAATCACAGAGAAAGCGATTTTCTCCGGCTCAAGAGACAGGATTAAGGTGTTTGCTGCGCAACGCGCCTTGTATCTCCTGTACCACTTTCTTATAGAGCCCGGCAAGAATAGGGGATAGTCCAGATGGCGGCCGATAGTCTAAGAGGCTTTGTGTGTGTATCTCTTGCGCCAGAGGTTAGAGTGTTTCTAAGAGATTTCATGGCTGAGGCCAGGAAGTCGTTTCCGGCCTTCCGGTTCGTGCCAAGCGACAACCTTCACATCACCCTTGAGTTTCTGGGCAATGATGTTCCGAGGGCTACGGTTCCCAGGCTTCTTGAAGCTATAGGGGGATCGGTTGAAGACATCGATCCTTTTGACCTGTGTTTGGGATACGCATCGGCGTTTCCCCCTAAGGGGCTGCCAAGAGTCTTGTATGTAGGGACAGGGAAGGGAACTGACCGGCTTGTGCAACTTGCCCATAGTGTAAGGTCAGCTTTGCGCCCCCTTGGATTTGAGGCGGATAAGCCATTTCAGTCGCACATTACCCTGGCCAGAAGGAAGAGAGGGGTCCATCCTGCGGGGGCTCCTAATGAACGTGCCCTATGGAAAAAGGCGTTTTCCCGATGGTGCGATGCAAGCTTGTGCTGGCACGTCTCTGAAGTGCTTCTAATGGAGAGTACTTTGGCCCCTACAGGTGCTGTATACAGTGAACTGGGCCGGGTGGCATTGCCAGGGCGCCGGTGAGGCGAGATTGCCCCTTGTTCTTCCTAATGTTATACTTTGTTTGGGAATAGACTGCCAGGGTTTGAGGCGACTCTAAGGAGTGAAATGCTATATGTTGGAAAAAGAAAAAGCTCTGGAGTTGGCCGTTGCTCAGATTGAAAAGCAGTTTGGCAAAGGGTCAATAATGAGATACGGCGATGCTCCTCAGAAGATGGCGGTGGAGGTTATACCAACCGGTGCCCTGGCGCTGGATGTTGCCCTTGGAGTAGGGGGCATTCCCCGCGGGCGTATAGTAGAGATTTACGGTCCTGAAGGCTCAGGCAAGACTACCGTAGCTTTACATATCGTTGCAGAAGCACAGAAGGCCGGGGGAATTGCCGCATTTATTGATGCTGAGCACGCTTTGGATCCGGTATATGCCAGCAACCTCGGCGTTGATATTGAAAATCTGCTTATTTCCCAGCCTGACACCGGAGAGCAGGCGCTTGAAATTGTAGAGGCTTTAGTTAGAAGCGGTGCGGTAGATTGCATCGTTGTAGACTCAGTGGCAGCTTTATCTCCCCGCGCTGAAATCGAAGGCGAAATGGGCGATGCCCACGTAGGACTTCAAGCACGGCTTATGTCCCAAGCTCTGAGGAAACTTACTGCCGTGGTGTCTAAGTCGAAGTCAACGGCGATTTTCATAAACCAAGTGCGGGAGAAAATAGGTATCATGTTTGGAAATCCTGAGGTTACCCCCGGCGGAAGAGCCCTGAAATTCTACTCTTCTGTAAGGCTGGACGTAAGGAGAATCGAGAACCTGAAGCAAGGCACTGAGACAATAGGTGCCAGAACCAGGATAAGGGTTGTGAAGAACAAGTTAGCCCCGCCTTTCAAGGAAGCTGAAGTAGACATTATCTTCGGAGAGGGGATTTCCAAGGAAGGCTCTCTCTTGGATGTAGGCGTTGAGAAGGGTATCTTGACAAGGACGGGCACCTGGTATTCTTACGGGGACATCCGCCTTGGCCAGGGGAAAGAAAATGCCAGACAGTTTCTTAAGAACAATCCTGAAGTCAGCCAGGAGGTTGAAGCCAAGATTAGAGCCCTGCTAAACCCGGATAAGGCTGATACAGGAGATGCGGATGATGGCAAGTCCGGCAAACAGGGTAAGAAATAAGACGCCGATGTATGCTGCCCTGAACATTTTGTCAAGGCGGCAAGTGAGCACAGGCCAAATGCGGTTTATGCTCTCGAAAAAAGGGTTTGCACCTGATGATATAAGGGAGTGTATCGGGAAACTTGAGGAATGGGGTTATCTTAACGATGTGGTGCTTGCCAGGAATATCGTAGAAGCGATTATTCGTAATAGTCCATGCGGTAAGAAACGCTGCTTATACGAGCTCGAGAAACGACAATTCGACAGGGATCTGGCAAAAACCGTGGTAGAAGAAGTATATTCTGAGTATGACGAACGGGAACTGGCACATGCTGCAGCTAAGCAGTATGCACGAAACAAGACCGAATGGACCAACAGAGATAAGGAACGCCTGGCCCGGTGGCTATATGGCCGTGGATTTACTCATTCAACCATATTCTCTGTAATCAGGACATTTGGCCAGGCAGGAGACTATGAGTAGCCGAACGAATGCTGGCTCTGCCTATGTTGATACCTGGGTACGTTTGTTGCGGAAGGATCCGGTAACTTGTGTTATGACACGTTAACAGATTGCGGCTGCGCAATCGTGTGAATATTTGCAATAATCTACACCATAACTTCCTGTTGCATATATAGGATCTTTACCAGGTAGACGGGGTTTTGACCAGTAAGCCGAGCGTGCTGCTCGGCTTTTTCCACTTGCAGAGGAGGTGACAGGAAATGCAGTATGTCTGGTATGTTGTAATGCTTGTTCTGGGTGCCTCGATAGGATACTTGCTTCGCAGGATCATCGGCGAAGCCAAGATAGCATCTGCTGAAACTGAAGCTCAGAGGATATTGGATCAGGCCATAAAAACGGCCGAAACCAAGCACAGGGAGATTGTACTCGAAGCCAGGGACAATGCTCAAAAGCTCAGGGCTGAGCTTGACAAGGAGTCCAGAGAAAGACGTCTTGAACTGCAGCGGTTGGAACGCAGGCTTATTAACAAGGAAGAAGGTCTAGACCGGAGGCAGGAATCCCTGAGCCGGAAGGAAGAGTCCCTGTCACGGCAGGAAAAATCACTTGCGCATAAACAGCGTGAACTTGAAGAATTGCACGAAATGTCCATCAAGGAACTTGAACGTATTTCAGGACTGTCGAGGGAAAGCGCTCGTGAGAGGATTCTCCAGGAAGTCAGGGAGACCCTTAAGGCAGAAACTGCGAGACTGATCAGGGATGCAGAAGATCAGGCAAAGGCAGAGGCTGAACGGAAGGCAAGGAGCATAATTGCCCTGGCTATTCAACGGTGTGCCGCCGACCATGTAGCAGAGAATACAGTGTCAGTAGTTGAACTCCCCAACGACGAGATGAAAGGCAGGATTATCGGCAGGGAAGGCAGGAATATCCGTACCCTCGAAACTCTTACAGGTATTGAACTCATAATTGATGATACCCCTGAGGCAGTTATCCTGTCTGGCTTTGATCCTATCAGGCGGGAAGTGGCCAGGCTTGCCCTTGAAAGGCTTGTTGCTGACGGACGGATCCACCCGGCACGTATAGAGGAAATGGTGGAAAAGGCAGAAAAGGACGTAGAGGCAATCATAAAGCAAGAGGGCGAACAGGCAGCAATCCGTCTAAGCGTACACGGCCTTCACCCTGAACTCATAAAACTGCTGGGCAGGTTGAAGTTCAGGACGAGTTACGGCCAGAACGTGCTGAAACATTCGGTCGAGGTAGCTCAGCTAGCTGCAAACATGGCCGCAGAGATCGGTGCCGATGTGAATCTTGCCAAACGTGCAGGGCTCCTGCATGATATTGGGAAGGCAGTGGACCACGAAGTTGAAGGTTCTCACGTAGGCATCGGGGTCAATTTGCTCAAGAGGTACAGGGAGTCCCAGGGTGTAATCAAGGCCATCGAAGCTCACCACGGCGATGTAGAGCCTCAGACTGTCGAAGCTTTCCTGGTAGCTGCAGCAGATGCTATATCCGCTGCACGTCCAGGTGCAAGAAGGGAAACCCTCGAGATGTATCTCAAACGGCTTGAGAAACTTGAGGAGATCGCCAATTCATTTGAAGGTGTAGAGAAGTCATACGCCATCCAGGCCGGCAGGGAGATCAGGATCATGGTCAAACCTGAGAGAATAGATGACCTGGGCGCAGTTACCCTTGTCCGGGATATAGTCAACAGGATCGAGAAGGAACTGGAATATCCTGGTCAGATTAAGGTTACTGTGATCAGGGAAACAAGGGCTGTGGGTTACGCCAAGTAGAAAATGCAGGGGCGCCGGTCCCGGCGCTCCTGATGTCAAACACGGAGTATACAGCAATGTCTGAGAAGAAAGAGAACAGGGAGAACAAAACAACGCACACAAGAATGCACAGTGGAGTATCTCACAACGAGATCGAAATACTTGCCGCACTGCTCGTGGCCTTTCCCCAGATATCAAGAGTCACTTTTGACCCGGAAAAGCGCATGCTAAGCATGGCGTTTTTGTGTGAAGGCCCAGTGAGCCAAGCTAAACGGAAGCAACTCCAATCGCTGTACCTTGACTCAATAGATGTCTACAGGGCGCTCACAAACAAAGACATGAGTACGGTCAAGTGCTACTGGGAAACCATTGACCAGTTTCATTGTTTTCATGTGGAAAGGGACGTGGCTTCCCTATCTACTGCTGAATTGAACCTGACAGCAACTTTGATTGCCGGGCAAGTCCAGCTGGTTTCAGATACAGATGAACCCTTTGCCGGTGAAGCTGAGTTTTCCTGGTCTGCAAAACTGCTCTTGCAGGAGATGCTGGAGCGAATCCGTGAACTGGAATGTCCAAGAACCCTGGTTGCCCTACGTGAAGGCGAAAAAGTAATCGTATTCCATAAGTGAGGTATACTGATGAATCTGCTCTTTATCGGAGACGTATTTGGTTCTCCAGGCCGTTCGTTCCTAAAGGCTATGCTCCCGGAACTTACTGAGAAGTACCAGATCGATCTAACCATAGTAAATGGTGAGAACGCAGCAGGAGGAGCAGGCCTTACGGGGCCTGTGGCCCAAGAGTTGTTTTCCATGGGTGTAGATGTGATAACTTCGGGCAATCACATCTGGGATAAGAAAGAGATTTACCAGGTCATTGATGCTGAAGATAGGATCTTGCGACCCGCCAACTACCCGCCGGGTATCCCAGGTAAGGGATCAGGCATTTATACAGCCAGGGATGGTACGGCAGTAGGGATCATAAATGTGTGCGGCAGGGTATTTTCACCCCAGAGTTTCGACTGTCCTTTCAGGATCCTCGACGAGGAAATCGCAAGGCTAAGAGAGGTTACTCCAGTCGTGGTCGTAGACTTCCATGGGGAAGCGTCGTCCGAGAAAGTATCAGCCGGCTGGTATGTGGACGGAAGAGTCACTGCCCTTTTCGGGACGCATACCCATGTCCAGACCGCCGATGAGATCATCCTTCCCAAGGGCACAGCTTACATAACTGATGTAGGTATGACAGGCAGCTATGAAGGAGTTATCGGTGTCAAGCGAGAAGTAATAATAAAGAATTTTTTGGCGCAGTTGCCTGTCCGGCATGAGCCTGCTAAAGGAAAAAGGCAGTTATGCGCAGTGTACTGCGTCATAAACCCGTCAGGCAGAGCAGAGAGCATACAGCGTATCATGATCAGGGAATGACAAGACCTTTCTGCCCAGGCCGGAACAAGCGATAGCTTCCAGAATCGGAAAATTCTACTTGTCAAACGAGAGAATTGCCATTAGAATGGAAATACACCAAGATCCGGCAGTTTCATTGCTGTTTGCAGGCTGTTGACTGTCAGTTTAGCAGTATGGAGGGATAATGTTGGGAGTAAGCAACATAGATCGGCGAGATACCACGTCTGTTGAAGTTCTCAAAGTTTCTTCCAAGTCAAGTCCCAATGCAGTCGCCGGTGCCCTGGCGGGTGTCATCAGGGAGAGGGGCTATGCCGAGATTCAAGGTATAGGCGCCGGTGCCATTAACCAGGCCATCAAAGCAGTGGCGATTGCACGGGGATTCGTAGCGCCAAGTGGAGTAGATCTCGTTTGTGTCCCGGCGTTTACTGACATCACAATAGACGGACAGGAACGAACAGCTATCAAACTTATAGTAACCTCACGGAATTAATTGAACCCAGATCAGTCTCAGTCGCAGCTTAATCAAAAATCTTATGTGACTTCTCCGGCTGAAGGATGCTTTAGCCGCAGGGGTCTTTATTGTTTTTTTTGCGACCTTCACATCCATACTACTGCATCTGATGGCCACCTTACATCCGGTAATGTGGTTCAACACTCGCTTGCCTTGGGCCTAAGAGCTATTTCCATATGTGATCATGACACCATGTCAGGCTATCTGGAGCTTGCAGGCATGTACACACCAGGCAAGCTGGGGATAATCAATGTCAACGGCCTCGAGGTGGTTCCAGGCATAGAGATAAACAGCAAATGGGAGCAAAGAGAATTGCACATCCTGGGGTATTTCGTTGACCCCTTAAGCAGCGGGTTCTCACAGCTACTTTCGGGCCTCAGGGATTCCCGGCTCCAGAGGGTACACGCCATGGTAGGGAAACTTGCTTCCCTTGGCATGCCCCTTGAAATCTCCAGGGTGTTGGAACTGTCCCAGGGTGATTCAATCGGCCGCCCCCATATTGCTGAAGTGATGGTGGAGAAAGGCTATGTGTCAAGTATAAAAGAAGCTTTCAGTCTTTATCTCGGCATGGGAAAACCCGCATATGTAGACAGGCGGCATCTAACCCCGGCTCAATCAATAGCTGCAATACGTGCGGCAGGAGGTATTGCAGTGTGGGCGCATCCAGGGGTAACAGGCGCCGACTGGCTTCTCAATGAACTTATAGAGTCTGGCCTCCAAGGGATCGAAGTCTATCATCCTGAACACGACGATGAGGAGCAGCAGAAATACTTGGATATGGCGCGGGAAAACAGCTTGGCCGTTACCGGCGGCTCGGATTTCCATAGCATAACTTCGTCTGAAGGCGCAACCATAGGTGACTTCGGCATAACCTATGAAAACTTTGAAATCATGAAGCGTCTTGCGGCAGCACAATAATCACTCCGGCACAAAGGGTGTTTCCGGATCATGGATTTCATCATGATATGGTTTCGGCTCCAAACTCAGCGCAGGCCGGCGTTTCCTTTTCCTTCGTTTAGGGCTCTTTTGGGCCTTTTTCGTTTCCTGGGTTTGCGATTCCGGTCGATGCACGGTTGGCACAGTGGGATCGTGTGACATGTGGACTAGGCACAGACCTCCTTGGATGCTGATTGCAGGTAACCGGGCACATGGCCCGGCTACCCGCTGCAAACCTACTAATGGCCTACCTACTTACGACGAAAGCTTGATTTTTATATCAAGCGCGCTCAGTCCCTTAGGATACGCAAAAACCGGGTTAATATCCAACTCGGATATCTGCGGGAAATCCCGGCACAACTGGGCTACTCTGGCGATTGCTTCGCAGATAGCAGGGATGTCGTCGGCTTCGGCGCCTCTAAAGCCCTTTAGTATGGTATATGCTTTGGTCTCGGTTATCATTTCTTCGACTTCACGCTTGGTGAGTCCTGAAGCTAACCTGAACGAGGCATCCTGAAGCAGGTTTACCAGGATTCCGCCTGAACCGAAGGCAACCATTGGCCCGAAGGTGTGATCCTTGATCATTCCGATGATGATTTCGTCGCCCTTGGGCATCATCTTTTGGACTTCAACGCCGTAGATCTTGGCGTCAGGAGCTGCCTTCTTTGAATTCTCCATGATGGACCTAAAGGCGGCCCTTACTTCTTCCCCTGACTTGAGCCCGACTTTGACCCCGCCTATATCTGTCTTATGCATGATATCAGGTGAAGAGATCTTCATGACTACAGGGAAGCCCATTTCCTGAGCGAATTTCTCCGCTTCTTCTTCTGAAGTAGCCAAGCGGGAAGGAGCTGCAGGAATCTTGTATGCTTCGGCTACCTCAGCAGCTTCCGGGCTGAGCAGCAGATCTCTACCGTCTGCCAGCACTTTATCGAAAATGGCCTGGACCTTTTCTTTATCCACATCTTCGAAAGTCCATTCCTCTTGGTCTTGGACAGCTTCCTTTAGTTCAGCGTATTTAGCCATACCGATAAGGGTATGTATGCCTGGCTCAGGGAAAGCGTATGTGGGTACACCGTTTTCACTCAGGTAATTTACGGCTTTCTCCACTGCAAACCCACCGGTGAAGGCGGCAGTCACAGGTTTGTCCGGATACTTGCTTCTGGCTTCAACTATGACCTCTGCTACTTTGTTTACTTCGATGACAGCGGTAGGGGAGAGAAGCACTGTTGCGGCATCGACATTGGGATCGGCCAAGGCTGCATTGAGAGCGTTTTCATACCTGTCGTAGTGTGCGTCTCCGATAACGTCGATTGGGTTATGGATGTTGGCCATTGACGGCATGGTTTCTTTGAGGAAGTCCAGGGTGTTCTCGCTGAACTCGGCCATTTGCATGCCGCCCAGCTCGATTGAGTCGCTGGCAACAATTCCAGGCCCGCCGGAGTTGGTGATGACTGCCACACGCTTGCCCTTAGGGATGGGCTGTGTTGTGAAGGCGCTGGCCAGGTCGAAAAGCTCAGTCATGGTTGACGCCCTGAGTACACCCGCATGCTTGAAGGCGGTTTCATAAGCAGTGTCAGAACCTGCAAGCGCGCCGGTGTGGGATGATGCCGCCTTTGCGCCGGCTGCGCTGACCCCTGACTTAAGGATGATGACTGGTTTCCGCTTGGTGGCTTCCCTTGCAACCTCGATAAACTTGGGCCCGTCCACTATATCTTCGAGGTACAAGCAAATCACTTTGGTGTTTGGATCGTTAGCTGCGATTTCAATGAAGTCAGCTTCATTGAGGTCTGATTTGTTGCCGAAACTCACAAACTGGCTGAAACCTAAGCCGGTCTTAAGGCTCCAGTCCAAAATGGCCAAACACAGCGCGCCACTTTGGGAGATGAAAGCTATGTTGCCCTTGAGCGCCATGTTCTTGGCAAAGGTAGCGTTGAAAGGTGTGTGGGTGTCCATGACACCGAGACAGTTCGGCCCGACGATTGTCATGTTGTACTTGCGGGCGACCGCCACCAGTTTTTCCTCAAGTTCGCGGCCTTCTTTTCCTACCTCTTTGAACCCTGCAGTGATCACGATCATGTGCTTTACTCCGGCCTGACCGCATTCCTCTGCAACGGGAACTGATACCTTGGCCGGAACGCAGAGCACTGCCACGTCGATAGGCTTCTTAACATCTACGATTGAGGGATATGCCTTGATCCCGCAAACTTCCGGGTCTTTGGGGTTAATAGGATAGATCTCGCCTTGAAATCCTGAGGACTTCATGTTTTCAACAACTGCATTGCCAATCTTGCCTGGTGTGTTAGAGGCACCTATAATGGCTACAGATTGGGGACTCATAAGAGACATAAGCTTACTCATGTTGTTACTGCACCTTCCTCTAGCATTTATTGCACAAAGAAAGACCACCAAGCCTAAGTCTAACACAACTTATCTTTACCAGTAAACAAAGAGAGGCAAACTGACAAATGTGCCTTGGCTCAGCTATACCATTTTTTGTATGGTGTGGTATTATACGTATGGAGACTAATGGAAACATGGCTGGGGGAAGTGCAATGGATGAAGTCTATTGGTCTGACGTAGGCGAGCGCCTTGGCCTCTCAAAATCCGTTATGAAAGAGATAAACGCCAGATTTGGGGCGATACTGGGAATCACCGCGTCTAACAAAGTGCCTAGAAGGGCTTTGGGTGCGATTTCCATGATTGTGATCATGCAGGAACAAGGGTTTTCAGATGATGAAATCACAGAAGCCCTCATAGAAACCAAAGAAGGCCAGGGCTGGCCTGACATAGTCCTGGGCAGGATTAGGGAAGAAACGGTGTCGACGGCAACCAGTGAACTTGCATCTAGGATTGTGGAAATGCCTGATGATTCAGGGCGGTCGTGGCTGGGTTGCCTTGAGGAGATGGCGAGGGAGCAAAGGCGCGAGACATCTGTACAGGATATGATCTTGGATCTAAGGCGAGAGATTTGCACAAATACAGTCTCTGAAAAGGAGCAAATCCAGAGGCTGGTTCAAGTGGTTGAACGCCTTATTACAGAGGTCCGGGACTTAAGGTACGCGCTCGTCATGGCCGCTTCCAGGAAAGACAGGAAGAAGGGGCTCAAAGGACTGTCCAGATTGCTCAATCAGTGACCGGCACTTGCCGCCAGACTGATTGGAGCACATTTTGCATCTTGCGCTTGAGTCCAGGTATTTTCACGCTCAGTTCCGACACGACATCTTTCATGTACTGCCGGTTCGTATTGCCTGAGTAGCTACATGAAGGGGGAGCAACAGGAAGCCCAAGCCTGTCTGCGGCACGCCTTATCCACGGCTCTTCCACGTACACCATGGGCCGTATAACCTCAATGTTACGCCGTGAGAGGTAAGTTTTCGGTTTGAAGCAACGTAAGCTTCCTTGGAAAAACATGTTTAGGAACAGAGTCTCTATGGCGTCATCCAAGGTGTGGCCCAAGGCTAATTTGTCGAATCCAAGATCGTTAGCTGCCTGGTGAAGGCTACCTCTTCTAAGGTTGGCGCACAAAGAGCAAGGTGTCTTCTTCCCGTGTTGTTTGGTCACTATCCTGGCTACATTTGAGCTTATCACGTGGTGGGGGATTTCAATGCCGGCCAGGAAGCGGCTTATGGCTGAAAGCTGGGCTTCGCTGAACTGCCATGGCTCTCCGGGATCAATGGTCACAGCTTCCAGGGAAAACTTGGCAGGAGATCTCTTGCGTATATCTGCCAGGGCCCAGGCCATGAGCAGACTGTCTTTACCGCCTGAAACTGCAAGCAGTATGCGGTCACCATGCTGTATCATCCGATAATCTGCTATTGCCTTGCCTATGCTGCTGAAAATACGCCTGTGGTGTTGCTTGCCCACATTTAACCTCCGCCTGTAAGTTGTGCGCCAGCTATATTGTACATGTAGTTTTTTCACAGTAGAAGTGCCGGCAGCTTCAATGTGCTTTAATATATGGTGTGAGGCTGGGGATGAAAGAGGATAATATGAAGTAGGGCAGGAATCCCGTTCTGCTATTGGAGGTATGGACTTGAGTACAAACTCTGCGCCTGTCTATATGGATAATTCAGCAACTACCAGGCCTTTTCCTGAAGTGATAGAAGCCATGACTGACGTATACAGAGAGCAGTTTGGCAATCCGTCGTCACTTCACTGGATGGGTTATGAAGCTGAGAAACTTGTGAGCAAAGCCCGGAGGTCCGTTGCATCATTGTTGGGAACCGGGGAAGATCAGGTCTATTTCACTTCAGGTGGCACTGAAGCTAACAATTGGGCCATCTTTGGAAGTTTAAGGTCGGCGGGAGAAAGATATAAGCACGTCGTCACTTCAGCCGTGGAGCACCCGTCGATTCTGGCCACCATGGAGTATCTTGAGCAGCTGGGTTACAGGGTTTCAGTGGCTCCTGTGGACAGGTATGGCAGGGTGAACCCTGAAGAGGTTTTGTCACTGGTGGCGGAAGACACCTGTCTCGTATCGGTAATGTATGTACAGAATGAAATAGGAGCAGTCCAACCCTGCGCAGAAATAGGAGCAGGCCTATCCGAAATGGGCCCGAGACGCCCGCGGTTTCACGTAGATGCTGTCCAGGGGTTTGCACGGCTGGAGATTGACGTAAGTAAGTGGGGGATAGACCTTATAAGCATCAGTTCCCACAAAATCCACGGCCCCAAAGGGATGGGTGCGTTGTATATCCGGAAGGGCGTTCCCATGCATCCTTTGATCTTCGGCGGAGGCCAGGAGCAAGGACTCCGTTCAGGTACTGAAAATGTTCCTGCGATTGTAGGCTTCGGCGTGGCGTGCGACATTTGGGCTCAAATAGCTCACCAGGTAAGAGATAATCTGTACAACTTGAGAAAACGGCTTATAAGCGGAATTGCCGGTGTGTTCCCTGATGCGGTACTCAACGGTCCTCCACTTGAGAATGTTGCGCCTCATATCGTCAACTTCTCATTCCCCGGGTTCCGCGGTGAAACGCTTCTCAACGCCTTGGAGCAACGCAATGTGTTTGTGTCTACAGGGTCGGCGTGTTCTTCCCGGAAAAGCAAACCAAGCCCTGTAGTCCTTGCCTTAGGCAAGAGCGAAGCTGAAGCGCTGTCTGCTATCAGGTTTTCCATGTCACCCTTCACCACCGCTGAGGAAGTAGACATCACAGTGTCAGCTCTTGAAGACGCATTGAAGGAACTGGGCCCCTGGCGCAGGAAGTTAACTTAGACCGCTCTCGGGAGATACGACTAGCACATGAAGGAGCATGGACCATGGAAAGAGTGTTACTAATCCGCTACGGGGAGATAAGTCTCAAAGGGCGAAACAGAAGACAGTTTGAGAACAGACTGCATGAAAACATTGTTAGCGCCCTTTCAGCCCTGGATAAGAATGCACGCGACAGGGTGTCCAGATCCCATGGGAGGTTCTATGTAGCAGGCCTCCAGACGGCGCAGTTAGAAACACAGGCCATAGACGTACTGTCCCGCGTTCCGGGCATTGTAGCTATAAGCCCTGGGTTTGCAGTGGACAGCGACCTGGAGGCAATCAAAAAGGCCGCCATATCTGCAGTAAAACTAGCTATGGAAGACTTAAGCCAGCCTGTGACTTTCAAAGTTGACACCAGGAGGGCGGACAAGAGTTTTCCCCTTACTTCGCCTGAAGTGAATCAGGAATTAGGGGCGGCTATTCTCAGGAATGTGCCCGGGATCGGCGTGGACGTGCACAACCCCTCTATTCATCTGACTGTCGAGATTCGTCCAGGACGCACTTATATCTACAGGGGCCAGGTGCCAGGCCCAGGCGGATTGCCTGTAGGTACGTCAGGCAGGGGGATCCTGCTCCTTTCAGGAGGCATTGACAGTCCTGCGGCAGGCTACCTGGCCATGAAGCGGGGAGTAGCCGTGGATGCGCTGCACTTCTGGAGCTACCCTATAACCGGTGTGCGCGCCAGGGACAAAGTGGTTGATATATGCAAAGTCCTGAGGAAGTATAGCCCCGATCTAAGGCTCTTGGTAGCCCCGTTTACGAAAATCCAGACTGAGATCATGGACAAGTGTCCTGAGAAGTACCGGGTAATAATCATGAGGCGGATGATGATGAGGGTAGCTTCTAGCATCTGCCGGGACGTGGGTGGGCTGGCCATTTTCACAGGCGACAACCTGGGACAGGTTGCCAGCCAGACGCTTGAGAGTTTGAGGGTAATCGGAAGCGTTTCAGAATACCCGGTGTTAAGGCCGCTTCTGTGTTTTGACAAGGTGGAGACTGTACGCCTGGCCCAACAAATCGGCACCTACGACATCTCAATATTGCCCTACGAAGATTGCTGTTCAGTATTTGTACCTAAACATCCTGTAACCAAGCCGCGGCTGGACGCGGCTGAAGAGGCAGAAGAGTTCCTTGATGTTGACGCACTTGTCGAGGAGTGTGCCACGAACACTGAAGTGTTTGACCTGGGCTAGGTGCTACTGCAGATAGGCGTTGCGGCAAGATCCGTGCTATTGCGGGGCATTTGTGCCGTTGCCCCGGCAAAACTATAATATGAGGGTAGAGACTATACCATCCGGAGTGCAAGATTATAGAAATGAAGGATAACAAACTCACCTACTTCATAGAGACATTTGGGTGCCAGATGAACGAGAGGGACTCTGAGTCTATCGCCGGCCTGTTGGAGCGGGAGGGGTTTTCGCCGGCGCAAAATGCGTCCGATGCAGACGTGGTAGTTGTAAATACATGCGCAGTAAGGCAATCTGCCGAGGAAAAGGTATGGAGCCACTTAGGAAAACTGGCCTATGAATCCGGCAGAAGCGGCAAGGTTCCTGTAATGGTGTTGGCAGGGTGTATGGCCCAGCTGCCCCAGACAATAGAAAGGATAAAGCGGAGAGTCCCGTATGTGAGAGTTGCAGTGGGCCCGGGGCACATCCACAGGATTCCGGAACTGGTGCGGCAGGCGCGCGAACAGCCATCTGCGAAACTGGTTACAGCGGTTTCCCCTAACAGGACTGAAGCGCACAGGACCGAATCTACCCAGATGCTTCCGGAGCGACTCCCTAGGATCAAAGTGCCTGGTGTAAGCGCATATGTGACAATTATGTACGGGTGCGATAATTTCTGCTCATATTGTATCGTGCCCTATGTGAGAGGCCCCCAGGTATCACGTGAACCCAGGTTCATTATCCGGGAGATTGAGGAGCTTGTGAGCCAGGGATATGCCGAAATCACCCTTTTGGGGCAGAACGTAAATGCCTATGGGCATGACTTGGATAACGGCACAGGATTTGCCCGGCTATTGGAACAGATTGACCGGATACCGGGCATCCGGAGGATACGCTATTTCACGTCCCATCCCAGGGATTTCACCGAAGATATGGTTGACACAATAAAGCAATCCAGCCATGTTTGCGAGCACTTCCACCTGCCTCTCCAATCCGGGAGCAACCGGATACTCAAACTGATGCACAGGGGGTATACCCGGGAAGAGTACATGGAACTGGTTCACTATATCAAAGAGCAAATCCCAGCTGCCTCTGTCACCACCGATATCATAGTCGGGTTTCCAGGAGAGACGGGCGAAGATTTTCAAGACACCCTTGACTTGGTTGAACAGCTGAGGCTGGACGGTGCATTTATGTTCATATTTTCGCCAAGATCAGGTACAGCCGCTGCCAGGATGGACAATCAGCTTTCCCGGAAACAAAAATCTGATAGGCTACAGGCACTGGCAAAGCTACAAAATCAGATTACGAAAGATATCAACAAGTCACTAATAGGAACTGTTCAAGAAGTGCTTATCGAAGAACCTGATCCTAAGAACCCAGAGTATTACCGCGGACGTACCCGCACAAACAAGCTTGTAGTATGTACCTCTAAATGGCCGCGACCAGGCGATATGGTGAACGTAAGAATAGAGGAAGCAGGCACATGGTACCTGAAAGGCCCTGTAGTCGAGGCCGGATAACAGATTTGAGGACCGGAGGTCGATTTATTGTCAGGCAAGACTCCTATGATGCGTCAGTATGAGGTGCTCAAAGCAAAGTACCGGGATTGTCTGCTTTTCTTCAGGCTCGGCGACTTTTATGAGATGTTTTTCGAGGACGCGAAAACAGGGTCAGAAGAATTGGGCATTGCGCTTACCAGCCGGGGCTCGGTGAAAGGCGAGCGGGTCCCAATGTGCGGGGTGCCTTACCATTCAGTTGATGAGTACATAAGAACCCTTGTGTCCAAAGGGTACAAAGTTGCCATCTGCGAGCAAGTGGAAGACCCGTCAAAGGCAAAAGGGCTCGTGAAAAGAGACGTGGTAAGAGTCATAACTCCTGGTACGTACTGGGAAGGAGCAGAGGACGCTGCTTCAAACTACTTATCTGTAGTGTATGTAGGATACAAGGGGTTGGGGCTTGCCGGTTCAGTGGGGTTGTGTTCGGCTGACCTGTCTACTGGAGAAGTGCTGCTTGCCTGGTTTGACCCTGAGCAGACAGACGGTGGACCAAATCTCCACTTGAACAACGTCCTAGATGAACTCACCCGCTTGCTGCCAAAGGAATGTGTGTTTCCTGCGAGCTTGGAAGGGACAAGCTTAGTTGGGGCAGTGTCAAAGAACCTCCCCGGGGTTCCTGTGAGTTTCCAGGATGATGATGAGTTTTGCCCTGAGAAGTACCTGAACTTGTTTGAGACAGGGTGGGGGCTAAACGATCTACCGGAACCTGCATACAGGGCGCTGGCAGGACTAATGGCTTACCTGGATGCCACTCAGATGATGGAACCAAGCCACCTGAAAAGACCCAGTCTTTATCTAGAAGAAGCTTTTGTGGAACTCGATCAAGCTACCAGGAGAAACCTTGAACTGACTAAGCGCCTTCAAGGTGAAACCTACGGTTCACTTGCCTGGGTTCTGGACAAGTGTTGTACCACCATGGGGTCCAGGTTGCTGAAAAAATGGATAGAGCGTCCGCTGAGGGATCCTGTTTCGATACAGGAGAGGCTGGATGCAGTAGACGAAATCCATAGCAACGCATCATTGAGGAACAGCTTGCGGCAATCCCTTTCAGGCATCCGGGATTTGGAAAGGCTGGTTGCAAGGATTTCTTACAGGTCATGTAGCGCAAGGGACCTGATTGCGGTTGCTGCTTCCCTGGAACAAGTACCCCGTCTTAAGGAGCAAACAGCAGCTACTTCATCCCGCCTGCTTCAACGGATATCAGGTAACCTTGATGAAGTGCCTGAAGTGGCCAGTGCTATACGGGCAGCTATCGTGGATGATCCCCCGGTATCTGTGACAGAAGGGGGCATAATACGTCCAGGATACAGTCCTGAGGTGGATGGACTGAGAGATCTGGCTACCGGGGGCAAACACTGGCTGGTTGAACTTGAAGCCAGGGAGCGGGAGAGGACCGGCATAAGATCCCTCAAGGTGGGATATAACAGGGTTTTCGGATATTACTTGGAAGTGACCAAGCCCAACCTGAGTCTGGTGCCTGATGACTACATAAGGAAGCAGACGCTGGTATCGGCTGAGAGGTTCATCACCCCTGAGCTAAAAGAGAAAGAAACCGCCATTCTAGGAGCAGAAGAAAAACTGTTCAAAGAAGAGTACAGGCTCTTCTGTGAGTTGCGGGATTTTGTCGAATCCCATATCAGGAGATTGCAACAGACTGCTGCAGCTATAGCCCAGCTGGATGTATGCTGCAGCTTAGCTGAAGTTGCATGCCTTTACGGGTACGTCAGGCCTGAGGTGACCGGGGACGGGCCTATTATCATTAAAGAAGGGCGGCATCCTGTGTTGGAAAGGGTGCTTCCGCCTGGCAGTTTTGTGCCCAATGACCTGGTACTCGACGAAAAGCAGAGCGTCTTGATTATCACCGGCCCTAATATGGGCGGCAAGTCAACCTATTGCCGTCAAACTGCCCTAATAGTGCTCATGGCTCAAATGGGTTCATTTGTGCCATGCAGGTCTTGTACTATTTCGTGTGTGGACAGGATTTTTGCCAGGGTAGGCGCGTATGATGACTTGGTCCTGGGCCAGTCTACCTTCATGGTTGAGATGGACGAAGTGTCACGAATCCTGCGCAATGCCACTTCAAAGAGCCTTGTGATTCTTGATGAAATCGGCAGGGGCACCAGTACTTTCGACGGGCTTTCCGTTGCATGGGCAGTTGTAGAATTCTTGGCAGATAAGAAGACCATGGGCGCCAGGGGGCTTGTAGCTACCCACTACCGTGAACTAACCCTGCTTTCTGATTTGAAAGAGGGGGTAGCCAATTATCACGTCACTGTCAAGAAATCAGGCGATGATATTGTGTTCCTAAGGAAAGTCCGGAAGGGGGTAGCCGAAGGCAGCTTCGGGATAGACGTTGCCCGTATGGCGGGCTTGCCTGACAGTGTGACGGCTAGGGCCAGGGAGATCCTTCATGCCCTTGAAACTGAAGCCCGCAAAGGCGGTTCGGCCAAAGGAATTCTGGGCAAAGTGGCTTCGAGGAGTTCAGGAACTATGTTTGTACCTGAAGGCCAACATCTGTTGCTGGGTGCCGGGAGTTCACGTCCTGAAGATCATGTGCCTGAGAGTCACAGGGTAGTGATTTCCAAACTCAAGTCCCTTGATGTAAACAGCATGACGCCTCTGCAAGCCTTGGAACTACTACATACGGTTACGCAAGAATTGCGCCGTGAACAGGGTGATACCTAATGCAAGCTCCCATCAGGAAATTGGATCCTTTGCTTTCCAGCCAAATAGCTGCAGGAGAAGTTGTAGAACGGCCTGCATCAGTTGTAAAGGAATTGGTCGAAAACGCCATTGATGCCGGAGCCGACAGGATCTCAATAGAGATAGTTGACGGGGGAATGGAACTGATCAGGGTGAGCGACAATGGCCGTGGAATGACCCGGGAAGACGCCCTCTTGTCCCTTGAACGGTTTGCCACATCAAAGATAAGCTCAATAAGCGATCTGGATAATATGGAGACGCTTGGTTTCAGGGGTGAAGCCCTGCCCTCGATCGCGTCATGTTCGAGAATAGTGATGGAAACCAAGACGGCAGACTCTGAAACCGGGACCTATTTGCGTGTTGAGGGTGGCAACATGATTGACGTTGCAGAAAAAGGGCTGCCCCAAGGTACCACCATTACAGTAACAGATTTGTTCTTCAATACCCCTGCCCGGTTTAAGTTCATGAAATCGAGGGCCACTGAAAGGAACGCAGTGGTTGAAACTGTTGAGCGGCTTGCCCTTGCGTGGCACCACATAAGCTTTACCCTCATGTCCCAGGGTAGGGCGGTGCTTCATACAACAGGCAAAGGACTGGAGGATGCACTGGCAAACATATTCGGGCCTGAAACAATTGAGTCAATGGCGGAAGTGTCAGGCGATTATGGCGGCATCAGGATCTGCGGTTTTGCAGGCCTGCCCAGATGTTACCGGAGGACCAGGGACAGGCAGTTGTTTTCTGTCAACCAGAGGCCGGTGAAAAATACTTCGCTTGGGTGGGCGCTGGATCACGCTTATGCCGGCCTGTTGCCGCCCAAGACGTACCCCGTGGCGGTAATAGACCTCTCACTTGAACCAGGCGCCATAGACGTAAACGTACACCCTACAAAAGCAGAGATAAGGTTCGGGAATGAATCCCTTATAAGGCGCAGTATTACCCAAAGCGCGAAAGATGCTCTATCCCGTGCGGGCTACCTGAGTGAACCTGAAGCCAGGCACGGTCAGCCTCTTGGTAGGCAGGGTCAACCGGCTAGCATGTTCACGCCAAGAAGAGAGAATCAGCAAGATATCATCCAAGGCATCAGGCAGATGCAGATACAACCGTCAACCTTTCATGAGAAAGGGCCTCAGTTGATAGGTGAAGACACTTGTGAATGGCAGTACTTGGGCTCACTTCAGGACATATATCTTGTAGCTAAGACACCTCAATCCCTGCTTGTCATTGACCAGCATGCTCTAGCCGAAAGCCTTGCATATCACTCCATGTGCAGGGGGGAAAGCAGCAGCCAGGAGCTGTTGCTCCCTGAGGTCATCCAGTTGGAACCAACGGAAGCCTTGCTTTACGAGGAGTACAGGGATGAGTTGGAACAGGTTGGGTTCTCAACCAGGCTCATTGGCACACGGACTGTGTTGGTAACAGGAGTACCTGTTATCCTAGGACAACCCCTACCGGCAGCTTCAGTCAAACAGGTATTATTAACCGCCTATGAAGGATCACAGGACATGTCCCCCGACAGGGCCGTGGCGCAAGCCCGGATAGCTACCGCTGCCTGCCATGCATCCATCAAGGCCAAACAGTCCCTGACCAGACAGGAGGCACAGGTGTTGGTACAATCCCTGTGGGCCAACCCTGAAGCCCGGACATGCCCCCACGGAAGGCCGACAGTGCATGTAATTCCGGTTGCTGAGTTGAACAGGTTTTTCGGCCGTTAGGTGTAACCGCAGCCCATACTATATAATGGGATTATTAGGGGCAATCGAACGTATGAGAGGGTGTAGGGGTTATGTTGAGCAAAGTGCTTGTAATCACAGGACCGACTGCTTCGGGGAAATCGCAGTTAGCTTTGGATTTGGCCGCAACATATCCCCTTGAGATTATATCTGCAGATTCAATGCAGGTTTATCGTTATATGGACATCGGCACCGACAAAGCTACCCCAGAGGAAATGAACCGGGTGCGCCACCATTTAATCGACATAAAGTATCCCGATGAAGACTGGAGTGTGAGCGAGTTCCAGGAACTTGCCAGAAAGGCGGTAGCTGATATCGTACACAGGGGCCGCCTGCCATGCATAGTCGGGGGTACCGGGTTCTATATAAGGGCGTTGCTGTACGATTTCCCACTGAAGGATGCACCCCCCAACAGGAAGCTGCGGCAAGAACTGAGCGACCTGGCAAAACGCCGTGGCAACGCTGTAGTCCACGATATGCTTAAACACGTCGATCCTGAGTCATACAGGAGCCTTCACCCTAATGACCTGAAAAGGGTAATAAGGGCGATTGAATATTACCAGGCGACAAACCGCCCAATATCTGAACGCAAACATCTCGAAAAAGAGCGCATCTATGACTCCCTGATGATAGGACTCAAATGGGATCGTAAAGAATTGTATGAAAGAATCGATGATAGAGTGGACGAACAATTTAGTAGAGGGCTTGTTGAAGAAGTACTGGTTCTTGTAGATAAGGGATATTCCGAAGATCTAAATAGTATGCAAGGGTTGGGATACAAAGAGGTATACTGGATGCTCAAAGGGTTGGCCACAGAAGCTGAAACGAGAGCCATATTGAAAAGAAATTCCAGGAGGTTTGCGAAGAGGCAACTGACATGGTTTTCCAAGGAGGAAGGCATAATTTGGCTGCCCTTTGGTAAGCATAAGTCTCGAAATCAGCTTATAGAACAAGCCCGGCGTTTGATTGATGATTGGCTTGAAACATGATTCATGCACCGGAGGACAACTGGAGGGAACAAACATGGGTGCGAAAAGTGCGATCAATCTTCAGGACAGCTACTTGAACCAGATCAGAAAGGACAACGTTCTTACCACAGTATACCTTGTCAACGGATTTCAACTTAAGGGTCTGGTAAAAGCTTTCGACAGCTACACGGTTCTTCTTGATGTAGACGGCAAACAAATGCTCATATACAAACATGCCATTTCCACGATCAACCCTTTAAGGCCTGTGAGCCTTTCAGTCCAGCGCGACAGGGGATCTGACGAGGATGCAATAGTAGAAGATGAGCTCTCTCAGAGTTAAGCAGCTGTAGCCGGTGTTCTGAAGCCAGATGGTCTTCTGGCATGAATTCAGCGCCTTTGGGTATACTCCTCTCTGAAAGCGGTGTTTTCAGGGAGGTGATAACATGCCAAGGGACCCTGTGTGTGGAATGAATGTCCGCGATCGAGACGAGTCCTTACAGTCAGAGTTCAGAGGTCAGACCTATCATTTCTGCTCAGACAGGTGTCTGGCCACCTTTGAGCAGGATCCGGAGACGTTCTCACAACTCTTGGAGGATGAACAATCCCAGAAGCAGAGAAAACGCAGTAGAAAGCAAGACCAAGGGCGTGAGCGGTTTACGTAGAGGCACTGTGTGTCTCATGGATGATTAGACAAGAGACGGGTACATTGTACCATCGAGCAAACTATATAGCGCCAATTGTGCCAACGATCAGCCTCTGCCTGCAGGAAGCAGGCGGGGGCTGTTGTGTGTTGTCCTCACTATCATACCTGCATCTTGATGCGTATAATGATCCGGCAACGCCAAGTCACAAGTGTTAGATGTGGGGAGGAATCAAAATCGCTGTTCATGGCAACAGACCTACCCTGAAGGTTGTATCAACCAGAGATCCCGTGCCCTCTCAGAATTCCCAGGTACAGGAACATGTGTTCAAGGGATTGATGCGCGGGAAGAGCGCTTTGGAAGAACTCAATTCCTTGGTGGGGATGTCACACATAAAAGACCTTATACTTGAAATCTACGCGTTCGCTGAAGTGCAAAGGCGCAGGAGCAAGGCCGGACTGTTACAAGAGAACACAACACTTCATATGATCTTCAAAGGCAATCCTGGCACGGGAAAGACCACTATTGCGAGGATTCTCGGAAAACTGCTTTTTCAGGCAGGACTTCTGGCCAAAGGACACGTGGTAGAAGTTGAACGGGCGGATCTTGTGGGCGAGTATATCGGCCATACGGCGCAGAAGACCAGGGAGAACATCCGTAAAGCTCTGGGAGGCATCCTTTTCATAGACGAAGCTTATTCTTTGGCCAGGGGCGGGGAGAAGGATTTCGGCAAGGAATGCATCGATTGTATCGTCAAAGGTATGGAAGACCACGCCAAGGAGTTAGTCGTCATCCTGGCCGGCTACCCTAAGGAGATGGAGCACTTTCTCGATACTAACCCGGGTTTGCGTTCCCGGTTTCCAATCCACCTGACCTTCCCAGATTATACGATCGATGAGCTGGTTCAAATAGGTTGCCTCATGCTTAAGAACAGGGATTACCGGCTTGCCGACGGCCTAACCCCGGTGTTCGAAACCATCATCAGGGAGAAGGCCGGGCAAGAGTTAATCCCGTCTAACGCGAGGATGGTTAGGAACCTGATTGAAAAGGCAATCCGGAGGCAAGCTGTCAGGTTAATGCAGTGCAATTCTTTCAATAAACAAGATCTCATGACTATAGCTTCAAGGGATCTGCTTGAAGCTTCGGTGTGATGTCACAGCTTTGACTTGTTCACACTAATTTCCTATCCAAATGCGGAACTTATCAGCTTTCCATCACACCCCGCACAGTTTCTGTTAAGTTCCTGTTATAGTATATAATCAGTTGGGAGTGATAATCAGGAGGGAAATACTTGAACAACCTCTCTGAAGCAACTAGCATGAAGGCAATTATCTGTGCCTTAGATATCAAAGCGCCCAGACTCAGGGATATGAACGAAATATCCCTTACGGCAGAGGAGTCAGCCCAGGAGCTTGCCCGCCTTGCCGAGACTCTTGGGCTGGAAGTGGTGGATACCGTGATCCAGGAAAGATTTTCACCTGACCCTGCCACTTACTTAGGCAAAGGCAAGGTCCAGGAGATCGCGGGGCTCGTCTCGGACAAGGGAGCTTCCTACGTGTTGATTGACGGCCAACTGTCCCCGTCCCAGTCCCACAACTTAGAAGAAGCACTTGGGGCTCTGGTGCTTGACCGGACAGAGGTCATCCTCAGGATCTTCGCCCAGCGCGCAAAGACCAAGGAAGGCAAATTACAGGTGGAACTTGCTACCCGGAGGCATGAACTTACCCGGCTTACAGGCCACGGCACAGCCATGTCCAGCTTGGGAGGGGGGATTGGCACCCGTGGACCGGGAGAGCAAAAACTGGAGATGGACCGGAGAGTCCTTAGAAGACGTATATCCCAGCTGACCAGGAGCCTGGACAAAGTACGCAGGGTAAGGGAAGGGCAGCGGAAACGCAGGAGGCAGTCGCGGATTCCACAAGTATCCCTGGTTGGCTACACCAATGCAGGGAAGTCCACTCTGTTTAGGGCGCTTACAGGCGAAGAAGTGCTGTGTGACGATATGCTTTTTGCAACACTCGACCCTTGGACCAGAAGGTGGGTTCTGCCGTCTGGAATGGTAGTGTTACTGTCTGACACTGTTGGGTTCATACAAGGGTTGCCCCACGAGCTGGTCTATGCATTCAGGGCCACTCTAGAGGAATCTCTCGAAGCAAACTTGCTTATACACGTGGTCGATGCTTCTTCAGTCACATGGATACACCAGGTTGAGACTGTAGAAGCTGTGCTGGGTGAATTAGGTGCATCCGATATTCCAACCATTACGGTGTTCAATAAGGGAGATATGCTCTCAGAGAAGGACCTGGATAATATGGTCATGGAAACCGGAGGCAGCACTCTGGCCATTTCGGCCTTGCATGGCCATGGCCTGGATGAGCTGGCTGCATTGGTTGAAGAGGAACTCCTGGCGGATTCACACCTTGTTTCCCTCTTAGTGCCTTATTCAAAGTGGGACATTGTTTCTGAAATACGCGCTTGCGGGTCAATACTTGACGAGGCACATGGAGATTCAGGAGCAGTGATTACATGCAGGTTAAGTCCTGTAGAATTCCAGAGAATAAAGAAAAAGCTTTCAGGGTGATGTGACATTGAGATTGCACCATAGTCAGTTTGATGTATCACAGAACACGTTTGAACTAGCGCAGGACTGTATCGCCGGATTATCAGATGTTTGGAAACGCATAGATGATCTCGTGTTTTCAAATCAGGCCAGGGTACTGCGAGCTTTTGGCAACACCAGGGTGTCACTTTCGCACATGTGGCCTTCCACCGGCTATGGGTACGGGGACGCTGGCCGGGACGGTTTGGAACAGTTGTTCGCCGAGGTGTTTGGCGGAGAGTCGTCCCTTGTGAGGCTCGCCTGGACCTCTGGAACCCACGTCCTTAAGACTGCCCTTTTCGGGCTCTTGCGCCCGGGGGATGTACTCCTGTCAGTTACCGGAACACCCTACGAAACTCTCCGGCCTGTAATAGGCATTTCCTCTCAGGAAAGCGAGGTTTCAGGCAACAGTTTGATCGGTCTGGGTGTTGGGTACCGTGAGTGTTCGTGCCTGGTTGATTTTGAGTCAGGACTGATTGACAGCAATGATCTAGAGAACGCGCTGGCTCAACACATTACCCAGGATAACACGGTGATCCTCGTTCAACGTTCAAGAGGGTATTCAAGCAGGAAGACTATTTCAATGGAATCTCTCAAGAGGTTCATGGAAATCGTAGGCAGACGATGGCCTAATGTCATGACCTTTGTGGATAATTGCTACTGTGAGTTTACCGATGTCTATGAACCACCGGCGCTTGGCGTATCAATTACTGCAGGTTCACTCATTAAGAACCCCGGAGGCGGGTTGGCAGCCACAGGAGGGTATGTGGTAGGACATAAGAAGTACGTAAATCTAGTCGCAGAGTCCTTATATGCTCCAGGGCTTGGAAGTGATGCAGGAAGTAATCCATACGGATACAGGGATGTGTACCAGGGGTTGTTTCTCGCGCCAAAGGTAGTGGGCGAGGCTCTTAAGGGGGCGTGTTTCGCATCCCTGTTTTTCAGCAAGTTGGGTTACAAGACAGATCCGGGGCCTTTTGAAAGCAGGGGGGACATTGTGCAGCAGATCATAATGGAAAAGCCTGAGGCGCTGATAGCTCTTGCCAGGGCGGTGCAAGCTGCTTCGCCTGTGGATTCGTTTGCTTCACCTGAACCGTGGGATATGCCTGGATATTCCCACCCGGTAATCATGGCGGCAGGGACGTTTGTGCAAGGGGCATCGATAGAATTCTCTTGCGATGGGCCCTTCATCCCTCCTTATTCTGCTTACCTCCAGGGAGGGCTTACAAAGGAGCACGTGGTTTATGCATGTATGAAGGCGAAAGATGCTTTAGATGCGCTGGAAATAATCCCTGATCGATAATGGCGGGAAAGACGCGCAAGCTATTGCATCAAGCCACGTTCTAGTGGAGGGAGCGGTACAACCCTATCACTTTGCCTAGTATCCTGACGTCCTTTGAGATGATTGGGCTCATTTCCGGGTTCTCAGGCTGTAGCCTGATGGCTCCTTCCTCTTTGTAAAAGGTTTTTACTGTAGCTTCATCGTCAATGAGCGCTACTACAATATCGCCATTATCTGCAGTTTCTTGCTGTCTTACAAGCACAAGATCCCCGTCATGGATACCGGCGCCGATCATGCTGTCGCCTTCAACCTGAAGCATGAATACGTTCTCGCTTCTCACAAATGAGCGTGGAAGAGGCACAAATTCTTCTATGTTCTCAACAGCAAGCACAGGCACGCCGGCACGGACCATGCCTACTACAGGAACCATTACAGTCGGTGCAGCTTGTTCATGTACGTTATCTCCTACTATGGCATAGGCGCGGGATTTCTGGGCAGCCTTGAGCAGATACCCCTTGCGTTCAAGGGTTCTAAGATGACTATGCACGGTAGCTGTAGATTTGAGGCCTAGCTTTTTCCCCAGTTCCCTGACTGAGGGTGGATAGCCGGTTTCGTGGATGTGCTGCCGGATAGTCTCGAGTACCCTGGCTTGCTGGTAAGTGAGCTTTTCCATGATTACCTCTCCTTTTGAACCTGTTTGTGAGAGAAGTTATGGCTTCTGGTAAGAGTTTACCATCAACCCATCGCTAAAGCAAACGTCAGTTTGGTATTGCCATGCTACTTGTACTTGTAAAGGGATGTGATGGCAGCGCCGGCTATCACAGGCAAGCTGAATATCCAAGCGAAAAGGGGGGAAACGCTCTACTGAAACAACGAAATCGCGCAAAGGGGGAAGACCGATGATTGAAGACAAGTGGGAGAAAGACCAGGTGTTTCCGGATCCTCTTGGCGAAAAGCCGGATCAACCTCCGGATGAGCCCTATGAAGAAATCCTAGAACCGCATTATCATGAGCTGGATTTGACTCAAGACACTGATGCCACAACGGACAAGGACGACCCTGGCATCGGGGATCCGGGTATGGACCCGGAAGAGGAATGGTTCTGGAAAGAACCTGAGAACTTCTGGCTCGATCAGGACATTTGGCCATGGCCCCCGGCACGGTCAAAGCGCTCGCCAAAGCCTGAAAACCCGCTGAAGTAGCAGGGCCAAGTAACCAAAACCATTTCAAGGACATAGGTTGAAAGAGAGACTGCCGTATGTCCCATTTCTATTGTTCCAGGGGGAGAGAGGAGAGGGGAAATGACTGAGAGCACACTTCATGAGGCGTGCCACTTTATCTTTTCAACTGAAAGACAGATGGTTCCGGTACTGGAAAAATGCCTTGAACTCGCAGGCAGGCACGACTGCCTTGAAGAAGTAGATGAGCTGGTGTCTATTCACAGGCATGTGATTCACGACTGTGATGAGCTTATGGTTGTCATGGGGGTGGAGAGTACAACTGGAGTAGTTGAGATGACCATTCCCAATGATTTTGCGACTTGTATCATAGTTATTCACAGGCACTTTGTAAGGGTAATCGATGACGGGTACATCATTATCGATCCACGCGCTTCCGATCCTGGCCAAAAGTCGGTGCTTGAGAGGGTAACAGGGCGGAAGGCAGAGCAAATGCGGTTGCTGCGGAGGATCGCTGCGAAATGCGGAATAAGCCTCTCAGACGAGGATGACGACCCATCATCAAGACGGCCTGACAGGCGTCCTGAGATGCCTGAAAGGCCTAGGGAAAGAACAGAGTATGTGGTCCAACAAGGCGATACCATGTTCAGCATCGCCAGGAAGTTCGGTGTGCCCCTTGAAGTCCTTATACGTGCTAACCCGCAAGTCCGCAACCCGGACATGATAATAGTGGGAGAAATAATCATTGTGCCAAGGGGACCCCATCATGAGCACCGTCCAGACCGCGACCATGACCACCGCCCTGAGTATGGCAGGAGGTATGTTGTGAGGCAGGGGGACACTATGTTCCTTATAGCTCAAAGGTTCGCTATCAACCTGTCCGAGCTTATTGCATTCAACCCTCAAATCGAAGACTCAAATGTACTGGTACCGGGGCAGATAGTACTGATCCCGACATCAGGCGGGGCAGTTGGCTAGTACCGGAGACATGAGGCGGTATTTACCTGCCTCAGGGAAATACCGCCTTCTATCCTGCAAGGACAAACTGAGCACCGACGACCTGACTCCTGGGTACATTACCTTATTATCCTGCGGCCTTCAAGAAATTTGTCATGTAAGGATGCTGAGTAATCTGAATGGGAAGGATTAAAGCTGTTAATGGCTACACCTCCCGAACTCCCTGAATGGATATACCGGTAATCACCGATGTAAATCCCTACGTGAGACGGGCCAGGCCTGTATGTTTCGAAAAACACAAGATCGCCCGGCTCAAGTTCTTCTATCAACTTCACCGGGGTGCCCTGTTCATATTGGAGGTCTGCGTCTCTCCTGAGGTGATAGCCATTCATCTTGAAACAGAATTGAGTGAACCCTGAGCAGTCAAATCCATAAGCAGTGCAGCCACCCCAAAGGTAGGGAAGGCCGAGGTATAGCTCAGCAGTCTCAATAACGTCAGCAGCGGTTTTTTGTTCAACAAACACACTGTCCAGGTCCGGGAAAACCATTGCACTGTCTGCCTCAACAAAGGTGCTGCCTCCGCCGGGCAAGCTAAGTTCAATCCATCCGTGGTCAACAGACGATACTGGCAGTACAGAACCTTGTACCAACCACCTAGCGAACAACAGGCGTCCGTCAGGGCTGTCCAAAGCTTGCGTCATCTTAGCGGTTATCAGGGCAACCTCTCCCGACCAGAAAGTATCTAGTGAATCATGATCGTAAAGCGCGATACTTGCAGGGCTCACCCAACCAAGGTAATTATCTTGCATTTGAACCAGATACCAGCCGTCCTGTTGATCTAGGACGCGCACTATATCGCCCATTCTCGCCTGGGTAACTGTGCTGCTTCCTTCCGAGCGGCCGGGAGCTTCCCCAAGGTTTATCACGGGCTGTTTGACAATTCCATATGTCTTATCGCCCAATTCAGGAGCCGGCAAGACGGTAAGGCAGTCGCTTACCGTTATCCCAGGGATCTGGGAGATCGCGTCAAACAGGGACTGTTTCAATTGTTCATCAGAAGTCTTGCCTGTCAAAGCTACTGTTCCATCCTCAACTCCCGGATCGATCTCCAAAACTGTCTCTCTGTAACACAGATTGGCTTCTTCTAGAACATCTTCTATGGCAGAGTTGACACTTGCGAGTATTTCATCATCGGAATAGGCAGGGGCGGGCTCGGAATGGGGAGGTTCAGAATGGGGAGGGGTAACTTGTTGTGCCTGCGGCTGACACCCTGCTATCAGTACCACTAGGCCTAAGAACGCCAGAAGTAGCAGTCGCTCCAAAACGAGATACCTGAATCTCACGTGTTTCCTATGCCGGCCATTAGTGCAACAATTCACAAATAACTCCTCCTATTGCAGCCAAGAAATATCGGTTCGGAAGATTTCTGAAACTCGCCTGACTGTCCGATTCGGACTCTAGAAGTATATTGCTGAATGTGCTTGTTGAATGTGTGCTGAATGTGATCGTTGAATGTGTGTTGTGAATAAGTCTTCAAACTCTGGATGGGCAGTCATGTTCAATTCTCTAGTTCTCCCGTCACGGGACAAACACCTTCTCATAGGGATCCAACTATATCCTATTGGGGTCTTGTCCTCATGATGTTTCTGATCGTGGTTCTAGGTGAAAAAAGCCCCCATACCCGCAAAAATACCCCCGCGCGACTCCTTATCCGGCTGATGGCAAGCAAGGAGCAAATCATAAGAAATCAAGGCTTCCTGCAAAACGAAAAGGCGTTTTAGACGCATTTTAAGCCCTTTTATATGTGGGATAGGTATCTTAGGTCATGACACACCCAAACGAGCTTATGGAGGGCTATGAACGTATTATAGCAGTTAGGGCCACTAAACAGCCCGTGCCGGCCTCGGGATCGCCCCGTTCCGGGCAACATGGAAGGGAAAACAGGGCCAAGCTCACCCAATAAGGAGACCAATCCTGTTTGATCCGGTTCCGATGATGCATCCGCCGGAGGCGCCCAGGGGACAGTGTGCGCTGGAAACAGCGAAGTTCGTTTTCAGCACCAGCCGGTTTCAGCAACGGTCTCAGCAGCCCTTCCCAGCAGGTGTGATGTCTCACGGAATAGGGGACTGGGGTGTGTTCCGGAATGTGTCTTGTGGAGCCGGGATTTTTCCATTCAACGTCCGATAATATACATTATGTTAACTAAGATCTTATCCAAGGTAGAGGCCTTATTCGGGCATGTGAAAAGCCCTGGATGTTATTCCGGGGCCATTTATGTCCAAACTGGTCTGATCTGAATGGACTCTAGTCGTGTAGTCTTTGTCAGTCTGAGAGTCCGAACGACTCCCAGAAAGCTTTGAAAGCTTCCACTGCTTGATTGTAAGCAGCTTCTTTTTCAGCTAATTGCTGTTCGCTTATCTCGCCGTCTCTATAAAGCACCTTAGCTAGTTCAAACTCAAGTTTCTTTATCTGGTATTCCTGCTTCATCAGAGTGCCTTCAATAGCGCCTATGGAGTTGCTGTAAGCCATCGACTGTTCACCCGGCGGCATAGAAACCTCCCTGAGCATGCCTACCCTTTCCATGGCGTTGGCCAGGGAAAATCTGGTATTGAAGGTGTAGCTTACATCCTCGTCAGGATGAACCGGCTGGAGCTCTTCTTCTATGGAAGGTTCCATGGCTACAGGCTCCTTTTGAGCTTGCGGTGCTTCTGTGGTGCATCCGGATACAGCCAGTGCCAGTACTACAAGGCAAGTTGTTAGCCAAAGCAAGTGCGTCTTTTTCAGCAGAATCACCTCCAAACTGGTCACGTATGTACGACCCCAAGCTGGGCTGAAAAGTTCCATCATGGATGAGTGCGCTATTACAGTGAGACTGCCTGTAATCGTGCGTGCAGAATGTGTGAAGTCAATGATTACAGGCAGTCTGGCTTTGTGCCCGCCCGTCTCTAGTATTACCCTTGAAGGTTGGCTGAAGTCAGAGTGGTGATCGGATTTCCGGGAAGTGTTATTTCCCGCCCCTGGCCCTGGACCATTTATGTGGATCAGCGAGAAATCCTCTTACCATGTGCGCTGTATCAGGGCTGAAGTACCCGGTGCTTTCTGCAACCCCGACGATGGTAGGCCAGTCTGTAAGCCAAGACACCTTCACCCCAATTGAGCCCAGGGTTTTCTCGTACTCTTCATGGAACCCGTAGGATGCGATGGTGAACACATGGTTTACCTTAAGGCCTGCCCTTCTCAGGCCGTCTATGAAATTCACCTTGCTGCCACCGTCAAAAATCAGGTCTTCTACGAGAACTACACGTGCCCCGTCAGTGAAATTGCCTTCTACCATGGCGTCCTTGCCGAATCCTTTAGGCCTTTTTCGCACATAAAGCATAGGTAGCCCCATTTTCCAGCTAAGAAAAGCAGCGTACGGGATTCCCGCGGTTTCGCCCCCGGCAATAGCATCTATTTGCTCTTCAACTGAAGCTTGGACCAGTTCTTGTAGAAAGCCTGTTGCCTCCTCCCTCTCTGGCACAAACGAGATCAACCTGCGGCAGTCTATGTACACGGGGCTCTTGGTTCCTGAAGTCAACGTGAAGGGTTCTTCGGGCCTGGCTCCCACTGCCTCTATATCAATCAATATCTTCGCAGTTCTCTCTGCTATGTGTTTCCTGTCTATTTGATTAGCCATGACGGAAGCTCCTCCCTATGCTTGTTTTTCAACCTTATCAAGACCTCTGCAAAATCTTCAGGCAAAGGTGCTGTAAATTCATGCCACTCGTCGAAACCATCGCCTAAGAACAAGCCAAGCTTAAAGGCATGGAGCGCTTGTCCGGACATGCCTAGGTTGCGTGTGGCCTTACCGTATACCGGGTCACCGGCCACAGGATGTCCCAGGTATGACATGTGGACGCGGATCTGATGGGTTCTGCCTGTATGTAACCTGACGAGCAGAAGAGTGTAATCGTACCCGAACCTTGTTACGACCTTCCACTGAGTTACTGCTTCCCTTGCCCTGAGGCCCCTGCTTTGGGCCTCATCTATGACTGCCATACGTTTACGGTCGACCGGATGCCGCCCGATTGGCGCATCCACTGTTCCTTGGTCATCTCCTAGGCGGCCCTTGCACAATGCGATATACTCCCTCTTGGCTTTCCTTGTTTTCATCTGGGCTTGGAGTTGTCTCAGCGCTTTCTCGTTTTTTGCAACCACCAGGATTCCGGTAGTATCCTTATCCAGCCTGTGAACAATGCCCGGACGTATTTCATGACCTACTCCTGAAATCTGCGGAAAATAATTGAGGAGGGCATTGGCCAGTGTCCCACGCCTGTGTCCCGCTCCAGGGTGAACCACCGTGCCCCTTGGCTTATTGATTATGAGCACGTTCTTGTCTTCAAAGATGATGTCCAAAGGGATCTCTTCAGGTTCCAAGTCCCATGTATCAGGGGGAGGAATCCTTACTTCAACAATGTCACCGGACTTGACCTTGAGTGAAGGTTTGGTTTCCTCCGTCCCATTGACACTAACCATCCCTTGCTTGATAAGGGATTGGGCTTTTGAGCGGGACATTTCCGGTTCTAGTGCCCGGGCAACGCAAACATCCAACCTTTGGCCCGAAAGGTCATCCCCTACGGCAAAGGTCTCGGCTTTCGCTATCTGAGGTTCAGAATCCTTACTGTATATCACCTGACTGACCTGACCTGTAAGTATGTATGACCAACACGATCCCCAGTATAATGCTGCCTGTGACTATGGCCGAATCAGCTATATTAAACACTGCCGGGAAATGCTTTACATAGATGAAATCGGTCACAGTCACCTGTCTGGCCCTGTCAATAAGATTTCCTAGAGCGCCCCCGGCCACAAGTCCAAGCGCCGGCACCATGACCCTGTTATATGCGCCAAACGAGTTTAGCCTGGGATAGAGGCACATCGCCAGGGCAATACTCACGGCGCTTATGATCATAAACAGCCATCTTGCCCCTGCAAGCATTCCAAATGCGGCACCTGGATTCTCCCTGTAAACAAGTTGGAGCCAGTTTCCAATGATCTGAACAGTGTCGCCAACTGCGAAATTCGATCGGACAAACCATTTGCTTGACTGGTCAAGCAACACAACTACCACGAAAGGGATCCAAAAAGCCAACTCCTCCGCCCTGCTTTCATCGTTTCATGTCTGATACAATACAACTAACCTCTTACAGCATACAGAAGATAAAACACTGGAGGCAAGGGTTGTCTGTGGTCTTGGCGGCCCTTTTGCGGGCTGAAGCTCAATCTGTCCTTATCAGAACCGGGGTGTGTTTGAAATCGCTGCTAACTCAGGGGCGGTTCGTCCCCGGGTTCTTCGTCGTCACTCTTGCCAGGGAAATCCTGTCTCATGACTAGTTCTTCAACAGGCCGCCTGCTAGGCGGCACTACCTCCTGTTTTTCTTTGCATGGAACACACAATTCAGCTTCGGGCACAGCTCTTAATCTTTCAACGGGAATCGGTTGTTTGCAGCTGAGGCAAAAGCCGTATGTTCCATGCCTTATCCGCTGTAGCGCGCCCCTGACCCTTGCTATGTTGGTTTCAAGTCCGTCCTTAAGGCCCAGGTCCTTCCCTCTCTCAAAGGTTTCAGTGCCAAGGTCCCCAGGGTGCTGGTCGTAAGCTGAATCTTCCGCAAGGGATTGCTTTTCGCTCATTGAAAACGTTTTTTGTTTGATGTTTTCCATTCCTTGCTTAAGCCGTTCCAGCTCAGAATGGAGTTTGTTTTCGAATTCACTCACGTCAAAACCAGGCTGTTCAACAGTTGTGTCTATGCCCCATGCTTCGTCTTTATCATTTCTCAATTGCATCACCCTGCCCGTTCGATCTAATATCAAGGTCTTGCCTTAAGGTACTCTTGGATGATCCAAACCAATTCTCCAAGGAAATTGCCGACCAGCGGAAGATTGAGTACAAAACTCCTGGTCAGCACATATATGAGTGTGGCGCCTAACAAGGTAAACCCGACGGCCAGGCCTACCCCTCTTGCCAGGCCTGCTATCAGGTTCACGTGTATAAGGCGCCACGGATGGTTCAAAAGATCTACGTATTCTGCGATTTTTGATCGTTCCAGGGAATCTGAAATCCGCTGTACTGTGTCTTCAAGGCTCCTTAGCCTGCTTTCTCCCGGATCTTCCCCGGCATGCCCCCGCTCTGCTTCCACGTCCGATACCCCGGTTGATGTACATGATGAGTGCCGGAGTTAGTGTTCCCTCTGTACATACGATGAATTCAAGCACAAGATGAGTACAAGCATAGGGCTATAGTCCTATAAGCCAGGGCCATACCCGTACCCGAACCCGGAGTTTTGTCCGGTTTCAGATTCTGCCTCCCTGGCATAGGCAAGGGTTCTTCCCACTATGGTTTGCCTGAGTTTCTCAATCCCTTCAAAGTCCATGTTTGGCGCATAGAATTCTTCAAGGGCGTCGTGGTATTGCTTCGCCTGGCCAATATAGTAGATGCTTGAACTAAACAGTCTTGAGAATTCATCTTGGGCCCGGACGATATATGGATAATGTTTTTCAACTATGCCGTCATCCAGACAGCAATTCATGTCGACTACCCTGTCTTCCCTGCATGGAATGTAAGTATGCGGCTCGATTGATTTGGTCAGGGCAAGCCCTAATTCAGGCACCACCACGTGTTCCACCTTATGAGGGTGCAGGGGGCAGAAGTACGTTTCCACAAAAAACCCCCGTTCAAGGGCTGCTTGGGCTACTTTGTGGAGCAACACTGATTTTCCTGTGCCTGGATGGCCGCATATCACATAGCGCTTCTTGCATCCCGCCACTATTGAGTTGAGGTAGTTTACCATGCCGTCAGGAGTTATGGCGCTTGCAAACAATTTGCGCTGAAACCCTGGCTTGGCTGCCACCTCTATGTGTGCGAAGTTCTCATGAATAATGTGCTCAGCTATCATATTGGCCCTTCCGAAATCCATGGCTTCCATGTAGATCGATTCCCAGTCCTCATATATGATCTGGGCAGCTTTCAAGAACCGGTAAGCACGCCTGAAAACAGATTCAGCTCCTTTTTGAGCCTGCAAGATCTCCTTTTTATGAGCGCGCACTGATTTTTCGTCCCAGAACTCACCCAGCCACACTATCTCATCAACTGCGCCCGGCACCTTGGGATCGACAACATGTGGCCAGGTGCCGTCAAGTATCCCGATACCGATTTCAGGAAATACAACCCCGTCTATTGATCCGTTGTCAGATGAGCAGTGATGCATTTCCACGTTATATCCTCTTTCGACCATGTCCTTTGCTATAGCTCTCATGAATGTGGATTTGCCCACTCCCGGGCCTCCTTTGATCACAAAAACCCTGTTGGCGTTCTTAGGGATGATGTAATCGTAATAGGAGAAGAATCCGTCAGGGGTGTTGTTTCCAGGAAACACCCGTTTAATACCGCCCTTGGTCTGCAAGACCCAGTCCTCCCCTCATAGCTGCCAAAAGCTCTTTGATGTTGTAAACTAAAGGGCGAAGCTTTCAGGATTTGAGGCTTAAGCTTCCTTGGCATACTATGTAAAACTGCCCGGCCTGGTGCCCGGTTGCAGCCACGGTTCCTGCAAGAAGCAGTGACAGCAGGCCGACGGACTTTACGGAGTGGATCAGTTTGAAACACAAAGGGCAAGTATCACGGATACCCGCGCTTACCGGTGCTATAGCTGTTATCATTCTTGTGTTGGGGCTGACGGGCCTGAACGTATTGCTTTCAATCCAGGCTGTAGCTTTGGACATGGAATTCTATGTGTCTCAATGGGCTGAACTTGACATACCAAGGTCTGCAGGGATGTCCTGGGATGACCTCAAACTGGTCGGCAGGACCCTTGTCAGTTATTTCCTGGGCACTCAGGATACTCCACAGGTTACAGTGACTGTAGACGGAACATCCAGGCCGGTCTTCAGGGATAACGAGATTGAGCATCTCCATGATGTGAGGGATCTGTTTCAACTGGGATTCAGCGCGAAGCGCGTTTGCCAGGTAATGGTCCTATTAGGAATATTGCTTGCAGGGTTGCTGCCGGGCGCGGATGGACATCATGACGAGCGCCGGAATTGGTCTTTCCCTGTCTTAAGGATTGGACAGATCGTGTCCAAGTCACTTAAGACAGCTGGTATCTTGTTGCTAGCGTGTACCCTGCTCCTGAGTCTGCCCGCAGCGCTTGATTTCACGCGCTGGTGGACTGGTTTTCACTTAATAACCTTTGATAACGATCTGTGGCGTCTGGATCCGGACACAGACTGGCTGATCAAGATGTTTCCCCAAGAGTTTTTCTTTGCCGCAGTGAAACGCATAGGTTTGTTTTGTGCCTCAATCACTGCAGCTTATATCGCCTTGGGCATTATCTCAGGTTTTTCTGTACGCTATTTCTCCTCCAACTACAGTAAGTACAACTTCTAGATCCTTAATATCGTCCGGGCTTACAGAGGCGATGTCCTCAGACAGGGCTACAAAATCGCACAACTTCCCTGGGACTAAGCTGCCTTTCCTGTGCTCTTCATGGGCACCGTAGGCGCCGCCCATTGTAAACAACCTTACTGCTTCATCCAGTGTGAGTTTTTCATTTGGGAAAAACCCCAAAGGAGGATTACCTTCCACATCTTTTCTGGTTACTGCACAGTAAATGCCCAGGAGCGGGTCCAGGGGTTCCACCGGACAATCGGAGCCGCCTGCAAGGGGTATACCGGCCCTGCGCATAGTGCGCCATGAGTAAGATGACCGCATTCTGGTAGGCCCGACCCTTTCCAATGCCCATCTCATATCTGTTGAGATGAACTTGGGCTGGATGTCAGCAACGACCTTTGCCCGTCTCATTTCACTCATGATATGCGGTGACAGTATTTGCACGTGAACCAGCCGGTGCCGGATGTGGTTAACAGGAAGCCTGGACTGAGCAGAGCTGATTGCCTCTAAACTCACCCTGGCGGCCCTGTCCCCTATAGCATGTACAGCTACTTGCATACCGTGGGTATGAGCAAGGTAAACCTGCTCCCTCAGTTCTTGTTCAGGAGTAACCAGGATGCCGCGGTTGCCAGGGTCGTCAGAATATGGTTCCTCCAAGGCAGCAGTTCTCCCTCCAAGGGAACCGTCGGCAAAAAGCTTAATCGCACCTATCCTGAAGTAGTCGTCGCCATCACCTGTGCGGAGGGGAGTCTTGAACAAATCCTGCATGAACTCCACAGGGATGTCCCAATACACCCTCAGGGGAACCCCTTGTTCCTGGACCTTCCGGTACAGGTCCATGGTTCCTGGAAACCCTGCCTGGCCGTCGTTGGTATGAGCCGTGGTGATACCCTTGGAAAGCGCATGTTCCATCGCTTGCTTCAGCAGATGCTCCATGAGTTCACGGCTAGCAGGCGGTATATGGGATCGCACAAGTTCCAAAGCGCTTTCACGCAAGATGCCTGTCGGGTCGCCGTAAGCATCCCTGTCAATTGCACCTCCGGGGGGATCCTGGGCATCCCGGGTTATCCCTGCAATCTCAAGAGCCCTTGTAGACGCGACAGCAATATGTCCGCAAGCCCTGGTCAAGAATACTGGCCTGCCTCCGGACGCCTCGTCAAGGTCCTTGCGGGTAAGATATCGCTTTTCAGCAAAAACCTCCTGATCCCATCCACGGCCGAGGATCCATCGGCCTTCTGGCATTTCAGCTGCTCTTGCACGAATCCTGGCTTTGACTGCTTCTATGGAGTTTACATCAGCTAAAGGAATATCTTGCAGGGTCAGCCCGAAACTTAGGAGATGTATGTGGCTGTCAGTGAAGCCGGGCAACACAGTTTTTCCCTCAAGGTCGATCACGTCAGGCTTCATACCCCTGGGGAAGGCGTCAAGACATTCATCATAATCCCCAATACGGATAATCCTGCCGTCCAGGGCAGCCAGACTGTCACGGCGCCTCACGTCCCGGCCTGTCACCCAGAAATCGCCGTTAGTGAATACTCTGGCCTTCACTCAACATTCCCCCTAGTTTTCACATGCAAATCGTACACATGCTTTGGCCAGTATGTCAGTGGCGTCTACGACTTCTACATCCAGATCGCCTTGCTTTAGAATCAGAGGAATCTCAGTACATCCTGCGATAACTGCCTGGGCACCGCGTTCGACGAGTAGTTTCCCTTGTTTTAGGATCAAGGCCCTTGCAGGTTCAAGCTTGCCTGCCTTAACCAGGTAAATAGATTCCATTACTTCATCCTGGTCATCCTCACTGGGTACGATTGAACCTATGCCAGCTGCAGAAAGTGCCTTTTCGTAAAGTCCTGTTCTCAGGGTTCCGGTTGAAGCCAGGATTCCCACCTGGTTCACCTTGCCTCTGAGGTAACCGGCTACTTCATCCATCATATGTAGCACGGGTATCCCGATGGATTCCTGAACGTCTTTATAGAAGTAATGGGCAGTATTGCATGGAAGCACTAGGAATGATGCTCCCGCCCTTTCTACGTTCCTGGCAGTCTCAACAAGAAGGGGCCTGGGGTCGGATCCTTGGCCAAGTATAAACGCAGTTCTGTCAGGGATCTTCGGATTGGAATCAATTATGACCCGGAAGTGGTCTTGGTCCTTTTCCGCAGGTGTATTCCTGATGATCTTCAGGTACAGGTCGCATGTTGCCTCCGGGCCCATGCCACCTGCTATTCCGATTACTTTCATGTCACTGTCTCCAATCGTTTCTATTATTTTCCCCATCAAAGACCCGGGTTATATTGTCAACATTCTTGTCGAGCATCTCCAAAGTGGACTGAAGCAGGGTGCGCATTTCAGCCTTGAATCTCATGGCCTTTTGGCGTTGTGCCTCTATTTCCTCATAGGCCTTCTTGCGGACTTCTTCTGCCTGCTGTCTTATTATATCAGCCTGGCGGCGGGCCTCTTCTATTATTGCATCTGCTTCCCTGGCGGCAGATTCTTTGATTTGGTCGGCTGCTTTCTGAGCAAGCACAATGGCATTCTTGAGGGTTTCTTCCAGGCCCTTGTAATGGTTGATCCTGGACTCCAGGCCTGCTATGTTTGCGTGAAGTTCTTCATTTTCCCGTATGAACCATTCAAGTTCTGCCACTATCAGGTCAAGAAATTCATCCACTTCGTCTTCGTTGTAGCCACGGAAAGACCTTGTAAACTCCTTGTTATGGATATCCAGAGGAGTCAATCTGGGAATTCTCGTTGATGTTACCTTGGTCTCCTCTTCGCCCATAGATAGCCCTCCAATTTGTGTTTGTTCTCAGTCTTAGGAGTTCCACGAAGCAGCTTTTAGATCCTGCCGGTGGTGTAACCTGGTGCCGAATAATGCCGTTCCCAGCCTGATCACTGTAGCGCCTTCCTCGATAGCTAGCTGGTAATCAGAAGACATGCCCATTGACAGCTCTTTTAGGTTGTGCGCTGGGATTCCCATACTTAACATATCGTCACGGAGGAGCCTCAAGTTACGGAAATGGAGCCTGGAATCACCAGGGAATTCAGACACAGGGGCAATGGTCATTAGCCCGACCAGCTTCAGTCCTTCCAGGTCAAGGATGTGCCTGGCCAGGTTATATGCTTCGCTTGGCTTACACCCATGCTTGGTTTCTTCCCCGGAAATATTCGCCTGCAGGTAGACTGGAAGCTCGCGCTTCCTGTACTTCAGGGAGAATTTCGACAATACTGTCGCAAGCTTCAGCCTGTCAACTGAATGGACCTCGTCAAAAACCCTCGCGGCCAAGGAAGCTTTGTTAGATTGAAGATGCCCGATCATGCAAAGGGTTGAACCCTCAAATGCCCCTCCCAGGACCTTGTCACGGGCCTCTTGGACACGGTTTTCGCCGAAGTAGGAGATCCCAAGTGTCTTGGCTTCATTAATTGCTTGTGCGTCAAAACTTTTTGACACTGCCAGAATCCTGACTGAGGCAGGATCCCGCCCTGCTTTTTCGCACGCTTCCTTGATGTTATGTTTGATTGTCTCGAACTTGTCTTTAATCACCTGACTCTCCTTCCTTCGAAAAACCTCATTCCGTTAAGCACTATCTCACTGGTTTCACTGATCCCTTGTACTGCCGCCTGATCGCCTCTTATCATCCTTACCTCAACCGGATGGAACACAGCGTAAGTTTTTTGAACCAAGAGGACACCTATCTGTCCGTTCTTGTCTATGAGACTCTTGACAGGCACGATGACGCCTTGCTCTCTACGGGTGATCAGCGAAGCATGAGAAGCCCTGACATACCTGTCTGGTGCCAGGTAATCTATCTCTCCTGAAATCACCGAGTATCCCGGCGGCTTTCCGTCTATGATGCTGGAAATGGTGCAGTACACAGGTGCGTTACTGCCTATTTCAAGCAATACTTTGCTTCCGGATCGGATGTCAGGCCTTTGCTCGGTTTTTACTGTAAGACAGAACTTCACATTTTCGCCTGACACTATGCGTCCTATAAGATCCCCGTAGGCTATCTCCTGGCCGTCTTCAACCCGGTATTCTGTGGCGTCCTTGATTTCACGAGCGAGCACTGAGAGTTCGGAGGCATCCATGGCAGCAAGGTTAGCTTCAGTCAATCGGGAATCAAGGGCTGTGATATCAGCGCAGAAGATGCCTGACACAGGAGCCAGGATCTTCACAGAGGATGATGACGCTATTTGCTGCATCATTTCAACCTGGCTTACCAATTTGGAACGTTCGTCCTCAAGGACCATGAGCTTGGCCCTGTGTTGAGAAAGCTCGTCCACCTCATGGTCAAAACCGTGGTATTTTTCAAGGTAATTGGATGTATCTCCCGAGGCAAAAGCCGTTTGCAAGTTATAGAAGGCGGCAACCGCCCTTTGGTAGCACTCCTGGATTATCCCGGACAGATCTTGGAAAACATCAGCAGTTTGCGCTTCATACATCCGCAGCTGAGCTTGAGCGGAAGCCAGGTTTTCAGACACTGACGCTAGAGCATCTTTGTCACCAATTTCGGCAATAGGGTCGCCAACCCGCACTGAATCGCCGTGTTTCACTGTGAACCGTATAGATCCTGGGGCAGGCGCTGTAAGCACGGTTTGTCCGCTGCAAAAAACCGCGTCTCCTGAGACTCGTTCATCAAGCACCCCTGAGGTCCCCCTGCCTATGGGTACTATTGCGCGCAGGAAAGCGGACCTGATATAGGGCCAAAGCAAAGTCAGGCCAAGCAACATGAAGACCAGTGCAATGGCTGCGTTTCTCATATGGTTACTGAGTTTTTTTCTTCTGGATCGCTTTCTCTTTGCCATACTAAATATGAGAGTATTGCACCCGGTGTCTCAAGTCAAGGAGAGCATAAGCGTCCTACCTGTTTGAACGCCTGAGGTAACGGTCGGAGAGCTCTACAAGGATTACATCTTCACCGATTTTTTTTATGCTATCCCAGGGAATAACGTAATCGTCCCCGTATCCAAAAAGTCCGAAGGCTTTTGATTGGCCAGGCACAATAACAGCTACTATCTTGCCTGTAGAGAGGTCCAGTTCCACGTCGACGATGTTGCCTAACCGCCGCCCGTCGCTTGTGTTGATAACTTCGCGCATTGAAAGATCAGACGCCCGGATCATGGGAAACACCCCTAAATAGTATATTGCCCGGGAGTCTCTGAGTTGTATAAGAAGGCTATCATTTGCGAGGTTCTAAGCTGGTCCGCGCACTCACCTTTGAAGAGAATATCGCTGAGAGAGCCCGTTTGCCTTTCTCCAGCAAGTCAATGATTAGGAATCTCAATTCAGGTTCTACTTCTTTGAGGGATTCTTCGTCTACGAGTATATACCGGTCATTGCCAGTCAAGATGCCTGGCAAAGAGCTCAAGGCCTCATTAGAGCCGTCGCTTCTCCTTACGATATCGATGAAACACATGGGCGGGTACATGATGCACCACCAATTGTCTCCCTTCCCTGCTCCAAGTGTTACCTGCAGCGACTTGTAAAGGCCTGCGGGTAGGAGTACCGGCTCTCCGGACGGCTCCTCATAATACCTGTCTGGGTAGAACTCAATCGCCAGTTTGGCCCTGGCATCGTACACCATCCCAGATTCAGCTAAACACTCACTCGCAGCACGCTCGATTTGGGGCAACAGCTCCTGCAAGATCTTTTCAGCGTGTTCTGCATTTTCTGCGTGAATCAGGTACCCCCCGAATGTGTCCACAATTGAATCCCTGACCCTAAGTTTGACTTCCTGGTCTGCATCTGAATCTGAATTTCCTATTATATGCAATCTGATCAGGTTGGTCGGGGTATAAGCTTTGCGAGTTTCGTAAGCCCGTGCCATAGCCCAACCCAGACCAAGGATAACCCCTGCGATCACTGCCAGCACTATTGCGTCAACAAAACCCTTACTTACCCTTCTTGCCACATTGTGTCCCCCCTTGTCTACAGCGACATATGCTGCTTCATCTGTATCAACGCAGCTTTTTCCAGCCTGGAAACTTGCGCTTGGGAGATTCCTATTTCCTGCGCAACTTCCATTTGAGTTTTTCCTTCAAAAAATCTCATTCTTATTATTGCCTGTTCGCGCTGGGATAATTTCTGTATGGACTCATTTATGGATATTTCCTGAACCCACGCCGAATCTTCCCCCTTTTCGTCTTTCACCTGGTCCATAACGTATATGGGGTCGCCGCCATCGTGGTAGACGGGCTCAAACAAGCTAATCGGTTCTTGTATAGCATCGAGAGCGTAAACGATTTCATCCTCAGGAGTTTTCAGCTGCTCAGAGATTTCCCTGATTGAAGGCTCCCTGCCTAGCTTAGCCACAAGGGCATCCCGGGTCTGAAGTGCCCTGTAAGCAGTATCACGAAGGGACCTGGACACGCGTATTGGATTGTTGTCCCTCAGATACCTCTTTATCTCGCCGATAATCATAGGCACAGCGTAAGTGGAAAATTTTACATTCTGACTTAGGTCGAAATTGTCGATGGCCTTGATGAGGCCGATACACCCTACCTGGAACAGGTCGTCGACATATTCCCCGCGGTTGGAAAAGCGCTGAATCACACTTAGAACCAGCCTCAGATTGCCGTTGACCAGTTTTTCCCTTGCAGTCGGGTCACCGTTTTGCTTGGCAACAAAAAGCTCCCGCATTTGTGATGAGGAAAGGACAGGAAGTTTACTGGTGTTTACTCCGCAGATTTCAACTTTGTACAAAGATGCTTTTCCCCCCGGTTACCAAATTGCCAGTTTTTGTTGAAGTCACTCATAAAAAGTATTGCCTCGATTACCAGGGGTTATACAATGGGGCCTGCCTGTGTTGTGTTTCTACTGCAAATTGATGATGTCTCTCTGCAGTTTTTGCATGATCTTTTTTTCTAAGCGGGAGATGTAAGACTGCGAGATGCCAAGCATGTCTGCTACCTGTTTCTGTGTGCGCTCAATGCCGTCTTTGAGGCCGTACCGCAGGTCCACAATGGTTCTTTCGCGCCAGGGCAGCCGGTTGAGCACCAGCCTGAGGATTTGCTTGTCGTCTTCTTTTTCGAGATCGCAGTAGATCACATCCGGAGGGGTACCTTTAACGTCAGAAAGGCAAAGCTCATTGCCTTCTCCGTCGATATTCAGGGGTTCGTCGAATGAAATCTCAGACTTTGTCTTCAAGGTTCGCCGCAAATACATTAGAATTTCATTTTCAATGCATTTTGAAGCGTATGTTGCCAGCCGTATATTCTTGCTTACGTCAAACGTTGATACTGCTTTTATCAAACCGATTGAACCAATAGACACCAAGTCATCTAAGGGGATGCCAGTGCTTTCAAACTTCTTGGCAATATAAACTACGAGCCGTAGATTTCTTTCAATCAGGATAGATCTTACATCGGGGCTTCCGTCGGTAAGCTGTGACAGTAAGATGCTCTCTTCTTCCTGTGACAGGGGCGGCGGTAATGCTTCAGCACCTCCAATATAGTCTATCCTGCCATGTAAGCCTAACCTGGCGACAAGGCGCGCCCATTTTAGGGAAAGCATCAATCTGAATTCAGTCCATGACATCAGGGTCAAATCAAGACACCTCCCTGTGCGTTCACGAGTTCGGGATGCAGCAAAGCTTGGTAAAGGCCCTGGGGACTCAGGGGTTTGCCCGCAACTCCTACCACGGCAGCTTTCTTGAATCTGCCTTTCTTGCCTGTAAGGTACAAGGCGTCTGGCTTGAAAGCTGGCAGGATTTGTCTGTGGCCTGATACATTGGTGTAGGGAATGAGCCTCAGCCTCTTCCCTACGGCTGATTCAGTCAGCTTTGTGTTGACCAGATCCCATGTAGACAGGAAGAAATGAGACACTTCATGCGGCATAATGTGTTTGAGTGAATCCCAGTCAACCACTATTACAGGCAAGCCTGAAACCGGATCCCTCAAGTCGTTTCCAGTGTCGACCATACCTGTTACCGAAATGCTCTGGCCATCGAGGGATATCTCAACTTGCATAAAGGGAGACTGCCTGAAGGTTGGGAGGTTCAATGCTTTCCACACAAAGCCTGAGGCCGTAACCACAGCCAGGGCAAGAGCCAAGGCCCACCAACGGGCGTTTGTATAATACAAGCTGAACCCCGCTAGCTTGGCTGACCCCCACGTGTTCAGCGCCATAGCTGTACCTGCAACCAGGATGGAACATGCATAAAAAGAAGATGCAAGGCAGATGAATGAAACTCCCCGGATTTCAGGATATGAGAGGGTAACCATTAGCAGGCCGGTTGCTACCCTGGCAGGGAAACTAAAAAGCGGTTGAAGAGGTAGAATGAGAGAAGAAACTGAATACAAGGCACCCAGGCAAGATGTAAAGGCAATCCTCTTGGGCTGGATTGGAGTATTTGTCATCTTCCCTGCAGCCAGGAGTACCACATAGTTTACTATGAGGTTAACAAGAAATAGCACGTCCACATAGATATAGCTCTTCATGCTTCAACACCCCGTATGGACATGGATATTCATGTCTGTCCGGGTTTATTACCCAACCCAAATCATACAGGGGTGAAACTGCGAAATATGTAACTATGTGTTTGCTGCCTAGAACTCTATTTACCGCGGCTTTTCGCGGGATTTTGCCCTTCTGAGAAAAGTGGGGACCTCCAGCAGGTCTCCTGTGTCCACTTTGAGTGACGGCTCTCTTTGCCTGAGCGCCCTCCTCCCAGAGGTGTTGTCAAAACCGGTGGCAATCACCGTTATTTGTATGGTATCTTGGAAATCCTCGTTTATGACAGCGCCGAAAATAATGGTTGCATCGCCATCAGCAGCTTGCATCACGATTTCTGCAGCTTCGTTAACTTCAAATATGCCAAGATCAGGTCCTCCGGTGACGTTCATCAGCACACCTTTTGCTCCCTCTATGGTTGCTTCCAAGAGCGGGCTGGCTATAGCTTGCATGGCAGCTTCCTTGGCTTTGTTTTCCCCATGTGCCACACCAATTCCCATGAGCGCCGAACCTGTGTCCATCATAATAGTCCTCACATCAGCAAAATCAAGGTTGATAAGCCCAGGGACGCACACAAGATCTGATATACCTTGAACGCCGTGTCGGAGCACATCGTCGGCAACCTTGAAGGCATCCAGGATCGAAGCGGTTTGGTCAACCACTTGGAGCAGCCGGTCATTGGGTATGACTATCAGGGTATCTACGCTTTCGCGTAGTTTTTCAATACCTTCTAGGGCAACGGCCATCCTCCGGCGTCCTTCAAACGAGAACGGCTTTGTCACTACCCCAACGGTTAATGCTCCCACCTCTTTGGCAGCTTGGGCGACAATAGGGGTCCCACCTGTTCCTGTTCCACCGCCCATGCCAGCGGTTACAAATACCATGTCAGCGCCTTTTAGGTGCTCAACAATGTCATCCCTTGATTCTTCAGCAGCTTTTTGTCCTATCTCCGGATTGGCCCCTGCTCCCAATCCTCTTGTAAGAGCTTGGCCAATCTGGATTTTGGCCGGAGCCAGTGACAAATTGAGGGATTGAGCGTCAGTGTTGATACAGATAAACTCGACGCCTTTGACACCTGCTTCAATCATGCGGTTAACTGCGTTTGTTCCACCACCTCCTACGCCAACTACTTTTAGGTTTGCATATCTGGGTTGCTCTTCGATCATGGCCACACAACTCCCCTCCCGGTCAGCTATACTTTCTACATTCTCTCTCTATTAACCTCCGCCTTTGGCCGGGGTTGTGCTGTTTCCCCCATCCATTCCTTCAATAAATGTCGTCTAATCCTGCCCAGGTTGTTAAATATCCTCACACCCAGTGCAACTACTGCTGCGAGGTATAATTCTATGCCCAACACATCACCTAGGTAAACAAATGCGGCAGCAAGTACAGCATTGCCAAGGAATCCTGTAACGAAGATTGCGATATCGAAGTCACCTTCCAAACTGGCTCTTAAGCCGCCCAGGGAGGTATCTACCCCGGCAAGCAGACTGACAGCCAGATAACGTGCAAGTATTGCGGGAATCGTCCATGGAATATTAAGCCCGATTATGATGCCGACAATTAAGGCAGCCAAGAGATACCACATTACGATCCCTCTCTTTGAAACGGTTTTGCAAACCTAAAATTGAGTGATCCTGTATAAGCCGGTAGGACAAGCTCTTGTTCCATCTTGATCTTAACCTCGATCCCCCAGAAGGAAAGGTTGTCCACAACTCCTCCGCGCATTTTCAAGGCATTGTGTAATGTCTCAGGATCACCTATAGCTTGGATTTTCAGGGGCGGGGCAAACCTAACGCCGTTAATCATGATGACTGCTCCGGCACAACGGATCTCAGTGGTAGCCACAACCCGCTGGCCGTTTATCGCTATGGCTTCTGCGCCTGATGCCAGGAGTTCATTTACCACGGCCAGCACGTCGTCATCGTGGATGATGAAAAGATTTGGATCCTGTCCGGATGGAACTTCCTTCTTGGCATCATTCATCTCGATGGTGACCCCTGGCCCTTTGACTTCAGTTAGCCCTGCCATAACCCTGGCCTTAAGAAGCGCTTCCTGAAGAACCTTGACCTGGCTTTCACTGCTTTCAGTGGCCACCATTGCTTCAGCCACTTGATCCCTTAACATCCGCACTTCGTCTCTTAAACGATCCCTCTCTTCTTCTGTGGCGCTGAGCAGTAAAGATAGTTCTTCCGCCCGTTGGTAGTGAATGTTTGCAGGCGATGATGGCCGCACTCTGAACTGAGTTGCTAGCATTAAACCGAATAAAACAAAGATGATTGTGAGTGCTACCTGGGAACCACGGCGGACCACTGTAGTCATCTCCCCCTTTCCCTATAGTTTGAGTTTAACTGCATGTTTGTCGAAGCGCAAATCAATATACTCAGCAAGCTGGCCTTGTTCTTCCAACTCGGATACGATTGATTCAAGCAGGCCTATCCTAAACTCACAGTTGGTCTCGTAAGCGCCCATGAACACAATGCAGCCGTCATCTAGTATGAGGGTACATTCTCCGCCTTCAACATTGAGTTCAATCACTTTTTTCTGGGACACGGGGCCCAGGCCTGCTACGATCTTGAGGCCCCATTCGTATTCAGGCCCGAGAAACTGGCCAGGGGACAGAATTCCTTGGACCCCTGTGAGAGCGATAAGATCGCCCAAAACCCCGTCATCCTCTTGGAGTACCCGCCCCTCATCATCGACAAGCCATATTTTGCCTCCTACAGGCGCAAAGACAACCGGTTTGCGCTCAACAACATCGATCACAATTGTATCAGGGAATTTCCTTACACAACGTACCTCTTTTATCCATGGGGAAGATTGGATGGCCTTTTCCATCTTGTCCAAATCCAAGTCGAAAGCATTGGCCGACTTCTGACTGCATCTTGCGATGATCTCTTCGTGAGGGACCCTGTTCGCCCCGTTGATAACATAATTTCTTACAGAGAAGAACGGAGATCTCAGGAACAGGAATATGCTTGTCAGAAAGAAAAAGACTATTACTAAAGACCAAGGTGAATCCCAGCCTGTCCCTTCAATCTTTGACTCTCTTGATCCTCTTGATCTTCTCCGGGTGTTTGCCCTCTTTTGTTTCATAGTACCTATGAGAACCTCATTCTTGCCTGATTATTTCAGCTCCCAGCGCGGCTAGTTTGCGTTCAATGCCCTCATATCCCCGGTCTACATTCTCGATCCCTGAGACAATGGTTCTGCCTTCAGCAGCTAGCCCTGCCAGCACCAAAGAAGCTCCTGAGCGGAGATCGCTGGATACAACGCGGGCACCAGATAGACGTGGTACTCCTTTTATTATAGCAGTTCTGCCTTCTGTCCTGATCCGGGCTCCCATCCTCCCCAACTCCTCAGCTTGCTTGAACCTGGACTCAAAGATAGTCTCGCTGATGACAGATGTGCCCTCGGCAATCGACAGCAAAGCCATCATCTGTGGCTGCATATCAGTGGGAAACCCCGGGTAAGGCAAGGTCTTGAGATCCGTTGGCCTGCGCCTGTTCGGACCTCTCACCCGGAGACCCTTGCCCGGAACCGATATGGTTGCCCCCACTTCCCTGAGTTTAGATGTAACTGCCTGAACATGTTCTGCTACGGCGTTAGTGATATAGATGTCCCCGGCTGTAATAGCTGCTGCTGCCATGAGTGTACCAACTTCTATCCTGTCGGGCATCACCATGTGTTCGCAACCTTCCAGGGCCCTGACACCTTCGATACGGATTACGTCAGTGCCGGCTCCCCGGATTCTTGCACCCATTGCATTTAAGAAGCCCTGCAAGTCCACGATTTCCGGTTCTTTTGCGGCGTTACGGATAACGGTAACCCCGTCAACCATTGCAGCGCACATCATTATGTTTTCAGTGGCGCCCACAGATGGGATATCAAGGTGAATACCTGTACCTTGAAGCTTGTGTGCTTGTGCTACAATGTTGCCATGGGCTTCCTCAAACACCACACCTAGGGCCGATAGCCCTTTCAAGTGCTGGTCTATGGGCCTCTGGCCAATGTCACATCCTCCAGGGTACGACACTGTAGCTTTTCCCAGCTTAGCTACAAGGGGGCCTATGAGGAATATGGACGACCTTACCTGCCTCACAAGTGTTTCATCAACTACTGAGCTTTTTAGGGTGGATGGATCAATATATAGCGACCGGCCTGAATCTACTCTCTCAACCACTGCCCCAAGACCACGTAGGATCTCTGACATCACCCTCACGTCAATAAGATCCGGAGCATTATGCAATATACATGGCGAGTTCGCCATCACCGAAGCAGCCATGATAGGTAGCACTGCATTTTTTCCGCCGCTAACTGCAATATCCCCGCTGAGTCTGTTCCCGCCTGTAATAATGAACTCTGACATTGTCTTCATTACACCTCCGGCAACGGCAACCTGGCCAAGTCTCAACGATTTCTGATCCATTGTACGAAACCACCGGAAAACTGGTTACTCAAGTCGCCAGCAGCTCACTGAGGATGTTATGGGCTTTCCATATGTCTCCTGCACCCAGGGTGATCAATACTGCCTCTCCCTTGCACAGGCCGGCTGCCACACCTGCCGCCTCTTCCATGTCGTCAAGCTCGAACACACACGGGTGGCCAGCTTCTTTTATAGCTTTGCTGATGATACCAGGATCTACACCAGGATCTTGTTTCTCGCCCGGACCGCCGTAGATGCCAGTCACGACAATAGCATCTGCTCTTGAGAATGCACCACCGAACTCTGCGTGGAGGAGCTTGGTGCGTGAATACCTGTGGGGCTGGAAAAGGGCGATGACTTTTGAACCAGGAAGTGTTTGTTTTATGGTGCTGAGTACGGCAGCGATCTCTTTAGGATGATGTGCAAAATCATCCAACAGAAGCACTTTTCCGAATTGCCCAATGCGCTCCATCCTGCGTTTGACTCCCGGGAACGTGGCAAGCTTTTCACATGCAGTTTCCGGTTCTACCCCGGCATGCACCGACGCAGCTACAGCGCCCAGCGCGTTCTGCACATTGTATACCCCTGGCATCTCAAGGTCTAACCGAGCCACATAGCGTCCCTCACGATACACCTGGCTTTTTGTCCCCCATCCGCGTGCTTCTATCTCCCTTGCCTGCCAGACGGCGTCCCGGTGTACGCCGTACGACACTGCATCCAGATTATTTGCTCCCCATTCCCTCAGCAAAGGATCATCATTACACACAATCTGCGTACCGCCTTGCCTTGTCCCGGAAAGATATGAGTAAAACGCTTTTTTCAACGCCTCAAAACTGCCCCAGTAGTCCAGATGGTCGTTATCAATGTTGGTAACAATACTTATTTCAGGATGACATTTGAGGAACGAGCCATCACTTTCATCAGTCTCTACTACTGCAAAACGGCCGTTGCCTGAATGTGCGTTTCCATTGTTTCCAAGATCCCCGCCAATCAAGTATGTCGGGTCTTTCCCGGCTTGTTTCAGGATCCACGCAATCATGGCTGAGGTTGTGGTCTTGCCGTGTGCACCCGCGATTCCTACGACTTGCTTGCCTTCAATAGCTTTAAGCAGCATGTCCATGCGATGAAGTATAGGGATTCCCCGTTTTCTGGCTTCAACTACTTCAGGGTTGTCCTGGGATATAGCTGATGACACTACTACCAGATCAGGATCTAGGATGTTTGCGCTATCGTGTCCGATGAAAACCCGGGCACCCATATCGCTAAGGCGCCTGGTGACATCGCTCGGCTTAAGGTCAGAACCTGTGACTTGAATGCCCTTAGTAAGCAGGATTGTAGCGATACCAGACATACCTTGTCCGCCTATTGCGACGAAATGAACTCTTCTCATATTGCACCTTCTTCTGCTTTCATATCTCATGTGTAATACTATGATCCTGATGCGCGCCTTGGTTATATCAGACGCCTCTTGCAAGGGCAATGAGTTCCCTGGCTATCTGCTCCGCTGCGTCAGGCCGGCCAATACTCATTGCAGCCTGGGCCATTTTCTTGTGCCGTCCCGGGTTATTGAGTATTTGCCTCAGACCCTGTTCCACTTGTTTGCTTGTATCCGGGCCTTCCTTCACTACTACTGCAGCTCCTGCAGTTTCCAATACCCTGGCATTATACTCCTGATGGTTGGCCACGACGTTTGGAGAAGGCACAATCACTGACGGCAGCCCCAGTGCCGTTATTTCTGCAAGAGTCATGCCGCCTGCCCTTGCTAACACCAGGTCACACGCTCTGTATGCCTTTTCCATGTTGTAAACATAAGGCTGTAAGATAATATTTCCATATTTTGCTCCGGCTATGCCCGCCTGTTGCTCAGCGCCTAAGGTAGCTACGGCATTGTGGTAGTAATCTTGCCCGGTTATCAAGAGCATTTGGATATCAAGATTACCAGAGAGGGCAATCTCCAGTGCGAGATCAACCAAGAACCTGGCACCACGGGAGCCTCCCAAGACCAGCAATGTAAATCTGTCTTCCAGCCCAAAAGCAGCTCTGGCTTCGTGCTTTCCCGTAGCTTTCAGGAGGCTGGCTCTTATCGGATTGCCTGTAACTTTGACGTCTGCTGTTCCAGAGAACTGTTCTACAGATTCTTCCCATGCAGTGAAAGTCTTATTGGCAAACCTGGATAGCACTAAGTTGGTCTTACCCGGGATCACGTTTTGCTCTTGAATGGCGCAGGGGATTCCCATAAGCCGGGCTGCCAGCATTACCGGCCCAGATACGTATCCGCCTGTGCCAAACACCACATCAGGTTTGAACCGCCTTATAATGCGGCAGGCATCACCAATACCCAAAGAAGCTGCCCAGATTCCCCTGAGAGCTGAAGACAGGGATTTGCCCCTTATTCCCGACGATCTTATGGCTTCAAAGTCCAGTCCTTCTTTGGGCACCAGGACGCTCTCCATACCTCGGGCAGTCCCTACATATAGCACTCTTGATCTGGGAAGAAGCCGGACCAGGGCTTCGGCCACAGCTACAGCTGGGTATATGTGACCGCCTGTCCCACCTCCAGTCACTAAACATCTCATACCTCCAAAGCCCCCCTACCGGTTGGCATACCGGGAAATATTCAGCAGTACACCTGCAGACAAGAGGCTCATCAGGAGGGATGAACCTCCGTAACTCACAAACGGCAGTGTTATGCCTGTAATAGGGAGTGAGCCTGTGGCCACGCCAATATTGACGACAGCCTGCAGCGTGATTACGGTACTGAACCCTGCAGCTAGCAGGCACGAGTACCTATCAGGTGCAGCCATGGCGGTCCTGTAGCCCCTCCATGCAAGAGTAAAAAACAGCAGTAATACCAGGGCAGTCCCGAAAAATCCAAGTTCTTCGCCAATCACGGCGAATATGAAGTCAGTATCAGGCTGGGGAAGGTAAGACCATTTCTGGCGTGAATAGCCCACACCGGTGCCGAAGGGGCCGCCGGATCCTAAAGCATAAAGCGCTTGTATTATCTGCCAACCAGACCCGGTGGGATCTTTCCATGGATCGAGAAAGGCCAGAAAACGGTTCCTACGGTAGTCCTCAGACATGATCGCGAAGTAAAGAAGGGGCATCGCAGCCAAGCCTAAGAAGGTCAGATGAAAAAGGTTTGCTCCTGCGATGTACAGCACCACTACGGCTGCTCCGGCAATGGTAACTGCAGTTCCCAGGTCGGGCTCGAGCAAGATGAGCCCGAAAGTGATGCCCAGGGCTACAAGGTAGGGCCCAAGCCCTTTGACTAATTGCCGGATTTTCTCCTTGGTGCGGGCAAGATTGTCTGCCAAGAACAGGATCGTGGTGAGCTTGGCCACCTCTGCCGGCTGAAACCCGAGACTTCCAATACCTAACCAACGTCTTGCCCCATCTCTCATTTCCCCAGCACCAGGAATCAGGACCAGGATCAAAAGCACAAGGGACAAGATATACGCATAAGGGATGAGATTCCTGTAGCGCCAACAGTCATAGTTCATCAAGAAGTACATGCCGGTTAATCCTAACCCAGCCCATATGCTTTGCCTGAACAAGTAGTGGTACGGGTGCCCGAAGAATCGGATGGACTTGACCATGCTTGCCGAAAACACCATGATTATCCCAAGGGCAACCAGTGTAAGCACGGTGAAAAACAGGATGTAATCAGGGTCTCCCCTCCGTACAATACCCTGTGCCCTCTTTCTTCTCACTAGGAACCACCCCTGATCTATACATATGCCATTGAAGCGATCCCAAGGATCGCCCCGGCAAGAGCAACAAACCAGAACACATACACAATGCGTTTTTCGCTCCATCCAATCAGTTCAAAGTGATGGTGTATGGGGGTCATCTTGAAAATCCGTTTTCCGAACACCTGAAACGAGAACACTTGCAGCATTACTGAAATCACTTCTATGAGTGGCACCAGCGCTATGAAAGGCAGTATCAGTTCGGTTCTGGTTGCAATCGCGAATCCTGCCACGAGCCCTCCTAAGGCCAGGGCGCCTGTATCCCCCATAAACACTTTGGCAGGATTGTAATTATGCACGAGAAATCCGAGGAGTGCCCCAACTGAAACCAGGGCAAGTCCGGTCAGATTTGAAAGATCCGCCCTGCCTACAGCCTTAGCGTATCCATCAGCTACGAACGCGTAGGCCCCCAAGCTGGCTGCGGCTACTCCTGTCGCCAAACCGTCAAGCCCGTCAGCCAGGTTCATACCATTGCCTGTTCCTACAATCAGCACTATACCCAGGACAGGATACAGTATGCCCAGGTCAAGGAGGTTGCCTGAAAAAGGAAATATGACGCCAGAGCTCCTGTCCACAAAGAAATACATGAACAAGGCCGCGAACAGCACCTGGAGCGCCATTTTCTCCCTTGCCCTCAAGCCCAGGGAGCGGCCCAGGCGGATTTGCCTGTAATCATCGATAAAGCCAATGAGTCCGTATGCCAGCATAAGCCCTAGGATCAGTATCTCCTCACGGGTTGGCCGGGTTCTTTCCAATGCGAAAAACCCGGTGCGGGAAAGAATGATGGCCAACATGAACATGAACCCCCCCATTGTGGGCGTTCCAGATTTTTTCTTATGCGTCTGTGGGCCTTCTTCCCTAATGTGTTGTCCGAACTTAAGCTCCCTCAGTTTGGGGATCAACCAGTAGCCAGATAACGCTGAAAGTATGAATCCCGGGAGCAAATACTGCACCAGTAACTTCAACATGGGTCATCTCCTGTCATGCGATTGTTCAAGTCCAAGAGAAAATCAACCAGCCATTCGAGTTCAAACCCCCTGGAAGCTTTAACCAGACAAGTATCTCCACGCTCGATCAATTCAGACAGAAAACCGGTGGAACTCTCTTTGTCGGGAAACCATGACGATGAAAAACCTTGTGCGGTTGCCCCTTCGTCCCAACCCTGTTTGATATAACTGCTGAGCGGGCCTATTGCCACAAGCGCGTCAGCTTTTTTCCTTGCGTACCTGCCCACCTCAAGATGGGCGGCAGGTCCGTACCCGCCCATCTCGAGCATGTCGCCTAAAACAGCTATTTTTCTGCCCTTTCCCAGCGATTCCAGGAGATCCAGGGCAGCCTCCATAGACTTGACGCTGGCGTTATAGGCGTCGTTTATTATCGTAAGGTGTTTCTCCCTTATCACTTCCAGCCGCATCGGGCTCAAAGAAACACTGAGCAAGCCTTGGGCAATTTCCTCTGCCGAGAGGCCCAGTTCAAACCCTATGGCAATCGCTGCCAGGGCATTTTGGACTTGATGTAGGCCAGGCAACTCTAACTCAAAACAGAACTGCCTGCCTCTGTAGCTCACTTTGAACCGGGTGAAACCACTGTCAGAACTTTCAATATCATACCCAGCACAGTCAGCTTCTGGACTAAACCCGTAGGTGATCAATTTACATTTGGCATGCTTCCCTGCACCCCGTACCATTTCGTTATCATGGCAAATCACTGCAAGGCCATTAGCAGGCAAGCTTTCCAAGAGCTCAGCCTTGGCCATGGCTATTTCGTTGAGACTACCTAATACTCCGATGTGTGAAGCTGAAATATCAGTTAGCACGCCAATCTTGGGTCTTGCAATGCTGCAGAGTTCTCTGATTTCGCCCCTGGCCCTCATAGCCATCTCAAGTACCGAGTACTCATAGCCTGGCTCCATACCCAAGATTGCCAGGGGAAGCCCAATGTGTGAATTAAGATTGCCTGGATTCTTGTAGGTCCTGAACTTCTGATTAAGCACCGCACCAATCAGGTCTTTTGTGCTTGTCTTGCCCACACTTCCGGTGATGCCTATCACTGTCACATCAAGACGGCTCATGTGGAAAACTGCAAGGTCAGCCAGGGCGTCAACAGTGGAATCCACCAATACAAGGCCGAAAGCCTGGTCGGGGATTGCCACGGGACGTTGGACCAACGCCCCTATCGCCCCTTTAGAAGCGGCGGCAGCCACGAAATCATGGCCGTCTGCCCTCTGTCCTTGTATGGCGCAAAACAGCGCTCCGGAAACACCTTGCCGGGAATCAATAGCAACACCTGATGCACGGGAGCAAGGATTGCCCTGCAAGAGCTTTCCCCCTGTGATCCGGGCGATTTCACCTAACGTGTAGTTCAACGCCAAACTCTCCCTTATTCCACAGTTTGCCTGTTTCTGGCTGCGATTGCTTTGGCAGCTTCCTCAAAGTCATCAAAATGAACAGTCCTGTCTGCAAACACCTGGTAAGTCTCATGTCCCTTACCTGCTATTACCACAACATCTCCCTGTTGTGCCAGGGAAATCGCGGTGTAAATGGCCTCCCTGCGATCTTGTATGCGTAAATAAGATATGCCGGCTTTCTCCTCCTGGGCTTCGAGAATCCCCGACTCCACCTGGTCCAATATATCATCCGGGTTTTCAGTACGCGGATTGTCATTGGTTATCACGACTACATCTGCAAGCTCCCCGGCTATCCGCCCCATTACCGGACGTTTGCCCTTGTCACGATCCCCCCCGCACCCGAACACTGCGATCACGCGGTTGTCAGCCACATCCCTTGCGGTCACAAGGATATCCCGGAGGCTTTCAGGGGTATGGGCGTAATCCACCCAAACTGTAAAATCGTGAGTTCCCGGGACCGGTTCTGCCCTGCCCCGCACTGCATCCAAGTCCGACAATGCTTGGGCCACCGAATCAAGCGCCATGCCCATGCCAAGACCCACTGCACTTGCTGCAAGGCTGTTCTGGATGTTGAACATGCCTGGCAGTCTTATCTGCACCTCTTGCCGTTTCCCTTCAAAGCACAAGGTGAACCGGCTATGCCTGGGCCCTGTTTCAGGATCACATGCCCTTATGTCTGCGTTTTCTGAAAACCCGTATGTAATAACCCTCGTCTCCCTATCCGGGATGAAATGCTCCCAATAGGGATCGTCCCTGTTCAGGACAGCAAACGGGGCATGAGGCCCCCGGCCTTGCCTAAGCATGTTGAACAACTTAGCTTTGGCGTCAACATAGTTTTCCATTGTCTGATGGAAGTCTAGATGATCGGTGCCTATGTTTGTGAACACAGCTATATCAAAATTGACATGAGCTACCCTATGAAGCGCCAAAGCATGGGACGACACCTCCATGGCCATGGCAGTACAGCCCTTGTCGACCATCTCCCGTTGCAGGCTGAGAAGGTCTGAAGCTTCGGGAGTGGTGCGCTCGACAGGCCTTATTTCCTCTGCGACGATGTTGTGCAGGGTACCTACAAGCCCGGTCTCGTGTCCCATGCTTTCGAGTACTTGCTTTACCATGTGGCAAACTGTAGTTTTTCCTTTTGTACCGGTTATCCCGGCAACCAGGAGAGTGCTGCTCGGATCCCTGTAGAACTTGCATGCAAGATGGGACAAGGCAAACCGGGAATCCCTCACAACTGCCAGGCCCTTGCCCGGTGGGACCTGGACATGCTCCTCCACCACAACGCCGCTTGCGCCCCTGGCAAATGCATCATGTACAAAGGCATGCCCGTCCAGTTTGAACCCTTTGATTGCTACAAATAGGTAGCCCTCTTGTACATTACGCGAATCATATGTAATCCCTCTTACATGGCAATCACGCCTTAGACCGGCGCTGTCCAACCCTGTCAACAAGTACGATAACAGCATGCCATGCACCTCTGCTTAACCTGAAAACTGGCGCCTGGAGTTCAGTCCCCTGCAGGTGCTTCGCCCACATCCATCCTGAAAGTAGCGTTAACCATAGATCCTTTGGGAACAAAGCTCCCGGCAGGGGGGTCCTGTGATACACAGAAACCCTTCCCCTGGGCGCTTAGGGATAATCCGGCATCCACCAATTTGGCCCTGGCCTGGGTCAATCCTAGACCAATGATCGAAGGAATCCTGACCATTCCCTCCCCTGGTTCTTCCTCATCTTCCGTGTATAATATCACATTTGTGTCTCTCAACACTCTCGCTCCGGCAACCGGGAACTGGGATACTACAGTGGTTCCCAGTCCGTCAATTCTGCCCGACAACCCACTTTCGCGCAGTTCAGCTTGGGCTGCAGCTACATCTTTCCCCACCAGATCAGGCACGATTACTGTCTCCTGTTCAGTCACATCAACCGGTTCTTCCTGAGGCGGTATTTCAAGGTATCGCAAAATGTCCCTCATGGCTGCTGAGAAAACAGGGGCAGCCACGACGCCTCCGTAGTATTCTCCCTTTGGTTCGTCGATCATCACAAGCAAGACCAGCTTGGGATCGTTTGCGGGAGCAAAGCCTGCAAAGGATGCTATATATTTGCCTTCAGCTATTTTGCCGCCTACAACCTTGTTTGACGTACCGGTCTTGCCTGCAAGGCGGTAGCCTGGCACGTACGCAGCTTTGCCTGTGCCGTCTGATACCACCTTTTCAAGAGCGATTCTCAGTTCTTCTGCCGTCCTGGACGAAATCACCTGCCTCACAGGTTCATAGTGCTTGGTTTCCACTACATTACCGTTATTGTCTGTCACTTCCTTGACAATATGAGGTACTACCATGTGGCCCCCGTTGGCTATCGCAGCCAAGGACGAGACAATCTGCATGGGAGTAGTCTGTAGTGTCTGCCCGTAAGACATTACTGCCAGGTCAATCGGCTTAGCGCTTTCCTCAGGGACAATTATCCCGCTGGCTTCGCCTGGCAGATCAATACCTGTGGAAGATGTCATACCGAACAGTTCTACGTACTTGTAGAAATCCTCAGTCCCGGTCCTTTGTGCTATCTGCACAAACCCTATATTGCATGAATTCTGGATAACTTCATAAAACGTCTGGCTACCATGGCCTTCTGTCCTGTGGCAGTACAGCGTGTCCGGTCCCACCCGCATAGAGCCGCCGCAATAGAATGTATCCGCCGGGCTTACAGCGCTGCTTTCAAGGGCAGCAGCGGCAGTTATGGGTTTGAAGGTAGAACCTGGGGGGAACGAGTCGGTGATCGCCCTGATTCTACGGTTTTCAGCCGGGTATTCGTCGTACTTGTTGGGATCGTACTCGGGGCGGATTGCAAGGGCCAGTATCTCACCGTTTGAAGGGTCCATGGCGATAATCAGCCCGCCTTCAGCATTGGTTTCTTTGACTTTAGCCTCAAGTTCGCGTTCGGCTATGAACTGGATCACTTCGTCGATTGTAAGCACCAGATTCTTGCCCTGGACAGCAGGCACATAGCCTTTTTGGGAATGAGGCAGTTCTTCGCCTATAGCGTCTACTTCAACGGTGAACTTGCCTTCGATTCCGCTCAAGGTCCTGTCATATTCGTATTCCAATCCTTCCAGGCCGTCATTGTCTATTCCCACAATGCCCAGCACATGGGCAAGCAAACTGCCCTTAGGCCATACCCGCAAGGACTCTTGGGTAAAGCCTATACCGGGAAGTCTGAGTTGCTTGACCTGCCTCGCGATATCATCGGGCACCTTACGCTTGATCCATTCAAACGCAGTATTTCTGGTCAGGATTGACATAAGCGTGTCGTACTTCATGCCCAAGATGTCTGACAAAGCCCTGGCTGCCTCTGAAGGATCTTTGATCTGGGCGGGGATTGCATACAATGATTCTACATCAATGCTAAAAGCAAGCTCATGGCCATTGCGGTCATAAATAACACCGCGCCTGGGTTGAATGGGGATGTCTTGCATCCTCATATCCAAAGCTTGCTGCCCAAGCTCTCCTGCCCAGATGAACTGGACGTAGATCACACGTACCATTAGAAGCAAAAAACATGCGCCAACCAGGCCCAGTACCGTTCCAACCCGCTTGCGGGCCAAGACCCCCATAGCTATTCTCCTCTGCTATCGCCGGTTATTGCAAGCCTTTGGCCACAGCTACGCTGTCCTTCATAAACTCAGCTATGCGGCTCAACCATGCGAATATACCTTGGGTGGCTGGCTCGGCGGCAGCATAAGTCTCTTCTCTGACAGGTTGGTCCTCTCCAGGGCCGGTATTCACAACCACTGACTTGACCTGCTCGGGCTCGACCATTCCAAGGAGGTTACGTGCTTGAGCTTCTATGAATGACAGCGATTCCATTGATGCTACAGTCCGCTTCAAGTCTTCATTGCGCAGCTTCAAATCGTGAAGGTGTTTTTCCATGCGCCTTACTTCCTGGTTTAGGTGAGCTACTCTTGCAGGCTGGCATACCAGCATTACGCCGGCGATGACAACAGCTATGAAATATATCAGTCCGGCTATTTGTATTGAATAAGTTTTTCTAGGTGCGAATTCAGCATTTCTTATCATCGGCTTCTTTCCCCCAACATCCCTGGCTTTGTATTACCCGTAGTTTTGCGCTGCGCGAACGCGGGTTACGGGCAACTTCGGCTTTACCAGGCCGGATTACCTTCCTCGTTCTAACGAGGCCAGGGCCTCCTGCTTCGATTTGTTTGAAGGCTCTTTTTGCGATCCGGTCTTCCAACGAGTGATATGTAATCACTATGAGAACGCCCTCTGGCTCCAATAAACCAAAACACTGGCGTAGCGCCTCATCCAAGCGCGACAGTTCATCGTTGACCGCAATCCTCAGTGCTTGGAAAGTCTTCCTGGCGGGATGCAAGCTTCTGTATCTTGCCCTGGCAGGTATAGCGCTCTTTACTACATCCACCAAGTCGGCAGTGGTTTCGATTTGGCGCTTGTCCCTCTGTTCCACGATCGCCCGTGCGATTTGCCTGGAAAACCGTTCTTCCCCATATTCCCTGAGGATTCTCTCGATTTCCGCTTCACTCCAATAGGCCATGATATCCCTGGCAGTGCCTTCATCTTGAGGGTTCATACGCATATCCAGGGGCGCTTGGGCCCAGTATGAAAACCCCCGGTGTGCCTGGTCCAGTTGTCTTGATGAGACTCCCAGGTCAATGAGTATAGCGCTTACCCTGGGAACTCCAACCCGCGCCAGGTGCAGGTTCAGTTCCCTGTAGTCCCATTTACTCAAGTGAAACCTGCCCCGGAACTTAGTGCCAAGGCGTTTGCGGGCAACTGCTACAGCTTCGTCATCAATATCAATACCGAAAACGAAGGTGTTCTGTGTGTCAGCTAGTATTGCTTCTGAGTGCCCACCGTCGCCTACAGTACAGTCGACAACCACGCTTCTCTTGCGCTCATTAACAAAAGATAGCACTTCATCGACCATTACCGGTGTGTGATATATGGAACCGTTCAACTTCTCCATCATATCCCCGCTACGCTTTCGGCCAAAACAGAGAATTCCGCCTCGAGGCCTAGCTTTGTCTCTTCCCAAGCATCTTTATCCCAAATCTCAATTCTGCTCCCTACACCTAGTATGAACACGTCTTTGTTAAGGCCGGCGTAGTCGCGGAGATTCTGGGGGATTACAACCCTTCCTTGTTTGTCAGGTTCGGCTTCTGTGGCCCCTGAAAGAAAGTACCTGGTAAAATGCCGTGCATCCTTGCTACTTATCGGGATAGTCTTGAGTTTTTCCATTACTTGATCCCATTCTTCAGGTGGATAAACAAAGAGACACTTGTCCAGGCCGCGGGCAACAATAAACTTGGGGCCCAGAGTCTCTCTGAACTTGGCAGGCAGGGCTATCCTGCCTTTGGCATCCAGGGTATGCAGGTATTCTCCTACGAAATTTGCACCACTCACTTGGGCCACTTCTCCCCACTCTTCCCCACTTGAGTACTCTCTTCGCCATATCTATCGGAAAATCCTTCAAGTATGTGAGAAAATCTAATGAAAAAACCGCCACTTTGCGTGGCGGCAGTAGCAAACCGTCTTGAGGATTGCTCCGGGTTAAGTAATCTCTGCGTGTACGCTGGTCAGAATATTTGAAGCGGCCTCCCTTTCTATGAGAAATGCGTCTGATCCGCATTTCTGACACCTTGAGGTATAGCCGCTCCTTAGATTTCGGGTTTCAGTTCCGGAAGATTGCACTTGGACTAATCCTTGGGCCCCACAAGCGAGACAGATGTACTCTACCATCCTGGGTGGCCTTTCCACTCTTTCAAGCCCCCTTGTTTGGGTGTTTTAGGAATCTTCAGGCATCCTGCTATTCATTGTATTCTTTCCGGTCCGCTAATCTCCCTGCCGGACCCTGAAACTGCCAACCTTTTTTCCAGCTACAAGCCGTTCAATATATATAGTCGGTACATAATTCCAAAACAAAAGCCCTCCTGAGTATCTTGTCCAATCGGCTGAAGTCTAGTCACAAGCCGGGCTTGTCACAAACCAGAGGAGCTTGGCCAAATGCCAAGCTCCTCTTGCTCATCCGGTACTTAGCCGCAAAGGCACTCAGTCATGAGTCCTCTTAGCTTTCATCGCCTTCCTGGACGAGTTCAACCAGCACGCCGAAGGTGCTCTTCGGGTGAATAAAGGCAACCTTTGTCCCATGGGCTCCCGGCCTGGGTTGTTTGTCGATGAGCCGCAGTCCTTTGCTTTCAGCAAGTTTCAGGGCTTCTTCGATGGAATCCGTCTCAAAGGCCACATGGTGGAACCCCTCTCCCCTCTTGGCGAGGAATTTGCCTACGGCGCTTTCTTCAGAAGTAGGTTCAAGGAGTTCCAACCTGCTTTCACCTACAGGCAGAAACGCAACTCTTACCTGCTGGGAAGGAACCTCCTCGATTCCACCTACTTCGAGATTGAAAGCTTCTTTGAGCACGTTCACTGCTTGCTCCAGATCGTTGACGGCAATACCAAGATGGTGGATTTTTTTCAACATACTATCTGCCCCCTTTGGACTCTCTCCAGTCTATCTATACTTCCTGGGAAGGGCGGTACACTCCAAACACATCTCTCAGTACGTCGCAGATTTCTCCTATTGTTGCATACGCTTTGACCGCGTCAACAATCGGAGGTATCAGATTGTCCTGTCCCTTTGCAGCAGCTTCGATATTCTTCAGGGCAGAAGCTACAGCTCTTCCGTCCCGTCTGGCTCTTAGGCCGCGAAGCCTTTCTTTCTGGGCTTCTCCAATAGCAGGGTTCACCCGCAGCAAGTTCTTGGGCTGCTCCTCCTCAATCTGGAAGCAGTTTACACCAACAACCCTCTTTTGCTTGGACTCCACTGCCCTTTGGTACTTGTAGGCGCTATCCTGGATTTCACGCTGCATGAAGCCATTTTCAACTGCCCTTACAGCGCCACCCATATCGTCGATTTTCTCGATATAGCTAAGAGCCCTGGCTTCGATTTCATCTGTGAGTTTTTCTATGAAATAGCTTCCCGCCAGGGGATCGATGGTGTCTGCCGCGCCGGACTCGTAGGCGATGATCTGCTGGGTCCTGAGAGCTATCCTGACTGAGTCCTCAGTGGGTAGAGCCAGCGCCTCGTCCCTGGAGTTGGTGTGTAGTGACTGGGTACCTCCGAGCACAGCAGCTAATGCCTGCATTGTAGTGCGGATTATGTTGTTATCCGGCTGCTGTGCCGTAAGTGACGATCCTGCAGTCTGGGTGTGGAAACGCAGCCTGTATGACCTGGGATTCTTAGCTCCAAAACGCTCTTTCATTATCCGCGCCCAGAGTCTCCGAGCTGCCCTGAACTTAGCGACTTCTTCGAAGAAGTTCACATGGCTGTTGAAGAAGAATGACAACCTTCCGGCGAAGGCATCCACGTCCAGCCCTTTGTCAATAGCTGCCTGGACATATGCTATGCCATTGGCAAGGGTAAAAGCGATTTCCTGTACAGCCGTGCTTCCGGCTTCCCTTATGTGGTATCCGCTTATTGAGATCGTGTTCCAAGACGGAATAGTCTTTGAGCAGTATTCAAATATGTCTGTCACCAGACGCATAGACGGTTCCGGCGGGAAAATATACGTGCCCCTTGCAACATACTCTTTGAGAATGTCGTTTTGAACAGTTCCGTTGAGTTTAGCCGGAGGAACACCCTGTTTCTCGCCGACAGCCTGGTACATGGCTAAGAGGATAGAAGCCGGAGCGTTGATTGTCATAGACGTTGAAACCCTATCAAGTGGAATCCCGTCAAACACAACTCCCATATCCTCAAGCGAGTCAATGGCAACACCTACGCGCCCAACCTCACCTTCAGCCAAATCATGGTCAGAGTCATACCCGATTTGGGTAGGCAAGTCAAAAGCAACGCTTAGGCCTGTCTGGCCCTGACCCAGCAGGAAGCGGAACCTTTCGTTGGTTTCCTGAGCAGTCCCGAAGCCGGCATACTGACGCATGGTCCACAGGCGTCCCCTGTACATGGTTGGCTGGACTCCCCGGGTATAAGGATAATCGCCGGGAAACCCTAACTGAGTCAGGTAATCCCATCCTTCAAGGTCCTCAGGCGTGTAAATCCGCTCTATTGGAATTCCTGAACCGGTCATGAACTGTTCCTGTCTCTCAGGAAACCTGTTCAAAGTTTTTGCCAGAGCACCTTGTTCCCATTTTTCCCTGGCTTCCTTAGTCATGTTTTTCACAAACCCCCCTGTTACGTGGTTGTTACAGTAGACATGAACCGGGGCTTACAGCGCCTTGGCAGCTTCTACTCCTGCAGCAAATGCCTGTTTGTTGAGTTCTTCAGTCCCTTTAGGGACCCTGTCCAGTACTGCAGCGACCGCTGCATCTTTGGGCACTATGCCGGTGGTTTCAACCAAGAGCCCCAGGGCCACAATGTTGGCGGCGATTTCCCGCCCGAGTTCCCTAGCTTTAGCGCTAATAGGGAATTCTATTACTTTGAGGCGCTGGGATTCTGCTTCAGGAACCGGTTTAACATAGGTAGTATCTACAATCACCGTTCCCCCGTTTTTTACCGACTGAAGGTATTTATCAGAAGCTTCCTGGGCCATTACCACTAACACATCTGGATTCTTTACCTGCGGGTAATCGATCTCGTCAGACGAGATTATCACATCGGCCCGTGATGCGCCTCCTCTTGATTCAGGACCGTATGACTGGGTCTGCACAACATTCAGGTCAGTATACTTAGCACCCGCCTCAGCCAGAATTATGCCTGCAGTGATTAGCCCTTGACCGCCTTCTCCTGCAAGGCGAAGCTCCATGCGCATTACTCTCCACCTCTTTGCTGTAACTGTTCGATGAGCTGCTTGTAAACCTCAGTGAGTTCAGTAGCCTGAGCCTTTGTCAGCACTCCAATAGCGAACTTACCTTCCCTTTCTTCAGGGCTCAGTTTCTCCCAGCTGCTAACCGGGACTGAGCGGTCCTTGAACCAGTTCATCATTTCCAAAGGAGTTCTCAGTTTGTTGCGTCTGCCAAAGTACGTCGGGCATTGGGACAGTGCATCCACAAAAGCGAACCCCTTATATGCGATGGCTTCCTTGATTAGATTGGTAAGCTGCCTTGCATGGTATGTTGTGCTGCGTGCTGCAAAAGTACCGCCTGCACCAATCACCAGGTTGCACAGATCGAATGGCTTTTCGAGCATTCCGTAAGGTGAAGTGGTAGCGTAGCTTCCCTGGGGGGTAAGTGGTGAATACTGTCCGGAAGTCATGCCGTAAATATTGTTGTTGAAACAGATTACCGTAAGATCCAGGTTTCTTCTGGCGGCGTGAATAAGGTGGTTGCCGCCGATTGCAGCAGCATCGCCGTCGCCGGTAATCACGATCACGTTCAATTCAGGTTTGGCCATCTTTATACCCGTGGCAAAGGCAATCGCCCGCCCGTGGGTAGTGTGCAAGGTATCGAAATGGAGGTAACCGGGAGCCCTGGCGGAACATCCGATACCTGAGACAACCACAGTTTTTTCGGTGTCGAGTTCCAGCTCATGGATGGCCCTTACAATAGCTTGCGTTACAATGCCGTGGCCGCATCCTGGACACCAAATGTGGGGCATCTTGGCCACTCTAAGGTACTTGTCAATAGGAAGTGCCACCTCAGACCGCCTCCTTCATTGCAGAGAGAATCTCTTCAGGTGTAATCAGTTGTCCTGCAAGTTTGTTGATTGGAATTACCGGTACGCTGTCCCCCATAACACTCTTTACGGGCAGCACCAATTGTCCCAGGTTCATCTCGGGGACGATAACAGCCTTGGGTCGACCGGCCTTGACTTCCAAGAGTGCATCTTCCACAAAAGGCCAAATGGTGATGGGTCTCAGCATCCCTGCTTTTATACCCACGGCTCTTGCATCCCTTACTGCTTTCCTGGCAGATCGTGCAGTTGCGCCATATGCAAATATCACAACTTCGGCATCTTCCAGGAAGAACTTCTCAACTTTACAGAGAGCCTTCTTGTTGGAACTTATTTTTTCGTTGAGCCTCCTGAGTTGCTTCTCGGCAATAGCCGGGTTGCCTGTGGGAAAACCATCTTCTCCGTGGGTGAGTCCTGTCACATGGAATTTGAACCCTTCACCATAGGCAGCAAGGGGAGGTACTCCGGGTATCCTTCCCTGGTCCATGGCAAAAGGCTTGTACTGCTCAGGGGGAACGTTTGGCTTTTCCCTGTCCTTAACTACCAATTCTTCCTTCGAGGGCAGAATCACTTTTTCCCTCAGATGGCCTATGGTTTCATCCAGAAGCAGGACAACAGGTGTACGGTATTCTTCAGCAATGTTGAAAGCTTCTACAGTGAGGGTAAAAGCTTCCTTTACTGATGCCGGGCAAAGGGCCACAATCTCGTGGTCGCCGTGAGAACCCCACCGGGCCTGCATAACATCGCCCTGGGCTGTCGATGTAGGCATACCTGTAGACGGCCCTACTCTCTGGACGTTAACGACTACACACGGGATCTCGCCTTTTACCGCGAATCCAAGGTTTTCTTGTTTGAGTGAAAACCCAGGTCCGCTGGTTGCGGTCATGGATTTCAAACCGGCCAGTGAAGCACCGCAGATTGCTGCCATACTGGCAATTTCATCTTCCATTTGTATGAACTTGCCACCTGCAACCGGGAGTTTGGCCGCGCAGTGCTCAGCAATCTCTGTAGACGGAGTAATGGGGTAACCTGCGAAAAACCTCAGTCCTGCTGCTATTGCTCCTTCTACAACTGCTTCGTTCCCTTGAAGAAGCCTGGCTTGGTTCTTAGCCATTGTTCTCCCTCCTTTTCACAGTGATTGCAAAGTCTGGGCAGTGCATTTCACACATTAGACATCCGATACAGCGGGCAGCGTCTTTAACGGTGGGAATATCGTTCATCTCAAGTACGTCGCGGGGGCAAAACTCTACACACAACCCGCATTTCTTACACCACTTGGAGTTAACCGATACCTCCCATTGCAGTGTCTTGCCCACAGTCAATCGCCTCCTGCTTATAATTGCTTTTTTTGTGCTCCAGTACAGAGGACCTTAACAAGTTCACTGAACCTGCATCAGGTTTGTAGATAAACTCTATAAGCTGGATTCCTTCATCTACCATTGAACCTACTTCTTTGAGCCTTCCGGGAGACACAATTACAGCTTGCTTGTCCTCCAGCAGCCCTTTGAGGTACTGCCGATCCCTGCCGGTGTACACTTCCATTTCAAGTTCCCGTATTCCGGCGAGGGCCATGGACTTTGTTACCCGTTCGGCAAAAGCCTCGGAAATGCAGACCAGTAGCACTTTGGCGCCCTGGGGCAACCTGGCTATCTTGACCACAGACTCAATAACCGGGTCAAGCGCGATTCCCAGGATCTCGTCTTGCCTGTCAGGGAATTTGTTGCACACTTCATCCAGGTGGAAAAAGGTGGTGACTATCAGATCTGCCTTGCCTACAACCGAAGACACGTCCGGATCCTTTTCAAGGTCATCCAGGAGTACAGGTACCACACGTACGCCTGTACCTAACTCGATCTCCCGGGCGAAGTAATCAAGCTGTTCCCTGTTACATTCAAGAAACGCAATTGTCATTTCGCGCAGGGCCTGGTAACGCTGGTCGACGCACTCCTGGGCCAACCCGAGAAACTCGTCGGGGCTCAGCCCCAAAGACAGGGCATTGTCAAGAGCGGCGTCGATGATCTTGACAGCTCTCTCTCGTTTGTGCTCGCCAAGGGCACCGGCAGTCTCTGCAACAAAGGTCCCTCTCCCCTGCCTGGATGTTATGAGCCCTTCGTTTTCCAACTGACGGTAAGCAAGGCTTACTGTGTTGCGGCTCACTCCAAGCCCGGCTGCCATCTGTCTTTCAGTGGGAAGCTTTTGGCCTTCTTTCCAGTAGTTGCACGCTATAAGGTGCGCCACATTTTGCCTTATCTGGAGGTGAATGGGGAGTCCGCTTGTCCGGTCTATCTCAAAAGGTATATCCGTCATGGTCTCCCCTCCAGCAGTATTGCGGCTTGGTATTGCCAATTTGCCTGATTGGATCTCTTTCTCGTTCCTTTTCGATTATATACCAATCTTAGTTATTCGCCAATGCAACTGTGAAATCCTTCACAGTTTTGAAAAAGAACAATCCGGGCTTTTCACCCGGATTGGATCGCTCACCAGGTCCAATATGAGCCAGGTATGTATGACCGGTTTTAGTCCTTTAGTTTTCTCGCCACCCCGGTCTTTAGCACTTCAACTTCTACCTTTTCAGCAATCCTGACTTTGATTGACAAGTCTTCAACTTTAGTTATGACGCCTATCAAACCGCCATTAGTAAGAATCTTGTCGCCCGGTTTGAGAGCGCGTATCATTTCAGCACGTTCCTGCTGTTCTTTCTGCTGGGGGCGTATCATAAGGAAGTACATCAACCCAAAGACCACAACCAACCAAATGAGGTTGCCAACCAGCGGATTAGCTCCTCCCTCTGCTGCCAGAAAAAGCATCAAACCAAACCCTCCTTTCAACACATTTGAAACCCGCCTTCTTCTTTGTTCGACGGACAGGCTTGAACACCTTGTTTATTGGTCACAATCAGAATCAAATCGGATACAGAGCCTCTATTTGCTCCCGAAGTCTTTCAAGCGTGCCGTCAATTACACACTGCCTTATCCTATCCATTAGTCTTTGGAAAAACCAGATATTATGAATTGAAACCAGGGTCCAAGCTAAAGACTCTTTAGCAGAGAACAGATGCCTGATATACGCCCTGGAAAAGCCCTGGCAAGCTTTACAGTCACACCCTTCTTCAATAGGAGCAAACTCAGCGGCGAACCTGGCATTTTTGAGGTTCAAAGGACCGTCAAAGGTGAAAGCCCTTCCGTGCCTGGCATTCCGCGTTGGCAGCACACAGTCGAACATGTCAACGCCGGCCATAACTCCCTCGATAAGGTCTACAGGATGCCCTACACCCATGAGATACCTGGGTTTGTCAGCAGGTAGAAATTCACATGTGTAGTGCATGATGTCGTAGAACTCCTTTTTTCTCTCTCCCACAGAGAGCCCTCCCAAGGCATAGCCCGGGAAGTCCATAGCTGCGAGTTCCAGGGCGCATTGTTTCCTCAACTGCGGGTAAATCGAACCTTGCACAATCCCGAACAGTGATTGGTGTGGTGATATCTCAAGTTGTCTCGAACGGCGGGCCCAAAGCAATGTCCGGTGCATAGCTTCCTTGGCCGCATCGAAGGACATAGGCCATCCGGTAAGGTGGTCAAGGCACATAATGATATCAGCACCAAGGGCAACCTGGACTTGTATAGACTCCTCGGGGCTGAACTTGATGAGGCTTCCGTCTATGTGAGACCTGAACACAGCTTCTTCATCCGAAATTGACACCATGTGCCCGAGACTCATTATTTGGAAGCCGCCGCTGTCAGTTAGAATTGCTCCCGGCCAGTTCATAAACTTATGGAGGCCGCCTGCCGCTTTTACTATGTCAGGCCCAGGACGCAAGAACAGGTGATAAGCATTGCATAAGAGTATCTTTGAACCTGTGTCTCGCACATGGTCAGGCATTAACGACTTCACTGTAGCCTGGGTTCCCACAGGCATGAACACTGGCGTTTCGAATCTGCCGTGAGCAGTCTCGAGTTCCCCAATCCTTGAGTTTCCCGACTGAAAAAGCACCTTGTACTGAAGTTGCGACACATCAAACCCTCTCTCTACCCGCTACCAAATCAGCATCGCATCGCCGAATGAAAAGAACCTGTACCTTCGCTTTATTGCTTCCTGGTAAGCGTCCATCACAAATTGCTTGCCTGCAAAAGCAGATACCATCATGAGCAACGTCGACTTTGGCAGGTGGAAGTTAGTTATCATGCAGTCTACTACCTTAAACCGGTAGCCAGGGTATATGAATAAGCTGGTGCTTGCCTTGCCTGGGAGCACTTTTCCATCGTGACAAGAGCTCTCCAGCACCCTGACTACTGTAGTTCCTACTGCAAACACCCTGTGCCCTGATTCCTTGCACTTGTTTACCGCTTCCGCTGCTTCCTCAGTTATCTCATAACTTTCACTGTGCATTTCGTGGTCTTCAATATCCTCTACTGTTACAGGCCTGAAGGTTCCCAAACCCACGTTGAGTGTCACAGGAATAAGCTCAACCCCTTTGGACGAAAGCTTATCCAGCAGGCTAGGCGTAAAATGCAGGCCAGCAGTAGGTGCGGCCGCAGAACCCGGCACTTGGGCGTAGACTGTCTGATACCTCTCAGGGTCCTCTAGCGGCGTCTTGATATACGGAGGCAAAGGTACGCGCCCAACCCGTTCCAATACATCTTCCCAGTTACCCTGGTATCGCCATGTGATAAGCCGGCCTCCGTAAGGGGTCCTGGCTTGCACTTGGCCAACCAAGTCCCCGACGAAGATCTGTTCACCTGGAGGCAACTTATGTCCTGGGCGGACAAGGCACTCCCACGTGTCCGATCCGGCAGGGTTGAGCAACAGCACTTCCACCCGCCCGCCGGTGCTTCTCCGTCCTATAAGCCTGGCTTTGATCACCCTGGTGTTGTTAATCACCAGGGCGTCACCTGGGTCGATGTAATGTAAGATATCAGAAAATATGCCATGGGTCAGGCTTCTGTTCTTCCTGTCAAGTACTAGTAGCTTCGAACTGTCCCTGTTTTCCGCCGGAGTCTGGGCTATCAGCTCCTCTGGCAGGTAATAGTCAAATTCTTCGGTTTTCATGTTGTTACCACCAAGTCTCAATATCTGTTGAAGGATAGTAGTGCATAAGGATTTGCTTGTAACCGGCGCCTTGTTCGGCCATTGCTTTGGCTCCCCACTGGGACAATCCTACTCCATGGCCCCATCCCCGTCCTTGAAACACAAAGGTGATCGGGCCAGGCCTGCCAGGGCCAATCACATAAGCTCCGCTTACTGCCAATTGACTCCTTCCTGGGTTCCTCATTGTACACTGCTTCAGTGGAACAGCTTGTATGCTTGTGCCGTTGTCAATGTATACTTCGTGGCCGGGGTTGAGTTGCCCGGTGGTTTCACGGCCGCCTCCTCTCTTGAACACAGAAAACCACATACTCTTGAGTTCAAGCAGCGACCGGAATTCGGTTGCCTTCACATTTGCGTTCTTGTTGCCTGAACTTATGCTTGCATACAGCCATCTGCCTGAAGTCCCAGGTTCGCATCCGTGTATCATGTCTATAGGTGAAGCCTGCATGACCCCCTTCAGCTTTTGACTGAGGGTTTCCAGGTCAAAGCATACTTCCCATTGGCTATGGGGCGAGTCGTGCGGCACTTCTTCTACTGCTACAAGATACGGGATGTCTCCACCCCACACGGACCTGGAGCTTTCAGTCATACCTGCCGAATCTGCGTGGAAATATGTTGCAGCGGGCTTGCCCTGATAGGTCAGGATCTGCCCTTTGGTCTCGATGCAAGCTTCCACAGCCCTCGGGTCTTCATGGAGTTTTCCCCGGTAAAGCTGGTTCGACTCGTTTGCCCATATCTTAATGTCACCTGCAGTCGCTATATTGCTCCCGTCACTTAAGGCTCCTTTGTAAACTGCGTAAGTACGCGAAGCCACAGTTTGGGCTTTGAGCGCTTCTTTGGCCCAACTGCAGGGCATCTCACTTGACACTACTGACCACAGGTACTGCTCCAAGTCAACCAGGTTTGCAACCACCAGGGAGCCTTGATCTTCAATGATAACTGCGCTTCCCCTGAACTCCTGTCCTGGGAAACCCGGATTAGGATTACCCTGGCCTGACACTGAAAAAGATGCTGTGGCCGGTTTGCTTGAAGGTGTGATGGTAACCGGCGAAGCTACTTCCTTGCTGTGCAAGACGGAGCTGCCTGATGATACAGTAACGTTAAGGTTTCCACGTCTGGATTCAAACGACACTTTGCCCCCTGCAGGTATTTGCTGCGATCCTTGACGTGTAACCAGCCGGTACTCTTGGGAAAAAGTTAAGGAAACAGAGTTGCTCCTGGCCAATCCTACCAGCACCTTGGGGTTACCGGTACCGGCCTGGGCAACAGCTGTGTACAATAACAAGTCAGTGCTTATCCATAAGGCAAGTCCGACTGCGATTCCTATGGTCACTAGCTGTCTTATCGTCTTCGCAAAAGCCATAGCAAAACGGTAAGGCCCAAGCTCAACAGGATTGACGTCATCAAGGGAAAGTAAAACGTGAAATTCCCCCGTCTTATGACAATGTCGCCGGGTAGACGGCCAAGGCCAAACAGCCTCCCCTCAAGTGAAAACAGCAGTCCAAGAACCACCAGCACAGCCCCTATTATTATCAGCATGCGGCCGAAATCACCCGAGCCTGGCACCTTATCCCTCACCTCCTATGCTAAACTCACAGCCACAATACTTCTGCATGTACATGTGGCTTCCCCTTGCCATTTGCCTGGAACGCAGGTACCCAGGCCTGAGATCCCGGTAGATATGAGGGATCTCATATTCGAGGGAAGCCCTTTCCATGGCTAGCACTATCCCTTCGTGGTCCTGGTAAGGGCTTACCAGCAACGTGGTGGAGAAACAGTCATATCCTCCTGCTTTGGCAAGCTTAGCTGTATGCCTGAGCCTCACGTAGTAACATTCCCTGCATTGGCCTGGTTTTGAAACAGCTTCAACCCATTTCTGGTAAGGCATCTTTACCCGTCTTGTGCCGAGGCCGGCCTGGTTTGCCCACTCAGTGTACGTTTTCCAACGTTTTTCTTCTTCTTCTGCAGGGTAAATATTAGGGTTAAAGAACAATCCGTCCACCGAGAGCCCTTGCGCCCTGAAAAAGTGAAGCGGGAAAGTGGTACATGGCCCGCAGCATGAATGGAGAAGCAGCCTCAAGGATTATCAAAAAGCCCCTTTCTCTTGTATGTGCTGCCCAGAATGTATTCCATAGCTTTCTGCGTAGCTACCCGTCCCCTGGGCGTCCGCTCCAAGAATCCCATCTGCATCAAGTATGGTTCATAGACGTCTTCAATGGTCCCGGCATCCTCGCTTACGCTTGCAGCTAAGGTGGATAACCCGACAGGACCTCCATCATAGTTATTTATTATAGCTGAAAGAATCTTTCTATCCAGTCCGTCCAGGCCCTGTGAATCTATGCCCATGGCAGCCAGGGATTCACATGATATATCCCTGTCTATGACGCCATCTCCTTTTACCTGTGCATAGTCCCTGACCCTTCTCAAGAGCCGGTTAGCTATCCTTGGCGTACCCCTGGCCCTCTTGGCGATCTCCATGGCTCCCGGCTCGTCTATGGAAATCCCCAAAATTCTGGCTGATCTCATTACCACTTGAAAAAGTTCGTCAACTGAGTAATAGTCCAGCCGGAAGGAAATGCCGAACCGGTCACGCAATGGAGATGTAAGAAGCCCGCTCCTTGTGGTAGCTGCCACCAGGGTGAACCGGGGCAGCTTAAGGCGGTATGTTCTTGCAGCCGGCCCCTTCCCTGCAATCCAGTCGAATGTGAAATCTTCCATGGCAGGATACAAAGCTTCTTCAGCTTGATGGTTCAACCTGTGGATCTCGTCAATAAACAGTACATCCCTGTCTTCAAGGTTGGTGAGTATAGCTACAAGATCGCCGGAACGCTCGATAGCAGGACCTGAAGTAATCCTAATCCCAACATTGAGTTCGTTGGCAATTATGTGGGCCAGGGTAGTTTTTCCCAACCCCGGGGGGCCGGATAGCAGCACATGGTCGATGGCTTCTTGCCGTTGTCTTGCGGCTTCAATGTACACCTTCAGGTTGCGCTTGACGCTTTCCTGCCCGATATAATCGTCAAGCACCAAGGGTCTTAACGATACTTCAGTTGTCTCGTCTCCTGGCAATGCCTTGCTTGAAATGAGTTCTCTAGAATCTGGCAAGATACTTCAAAGCCTCCCGGAGTAATGCTTCCAAATCAGATCCGGAAAAAGACCTGGTTGCGAGCACCAAAGCCTCTTCTGCTTCTTGCCTTGAATACCCCAAGGCAATGAGCGCTTCCGTGGCTTCGCCTATTATGTCAGCTTGTGTATGCACAAGAGCGAGTTTGTCTTTTGGAAGCCCGATTTTGTCCCTTAGTTCAACGATGATACGCCCTGCGGTTTTCTTCCCGATTCCAGGCAGCCTTGTCAGGGCTCTTTCATTCTGGGATAAGACAGCCTTGTAAAACTCCATCACCGGAAGGGACGACAGCACCCCGACCGCAGTCCTGGGGCCTACTCCTTGAACCGTCATGAGCATATCAAATAATGTTCTCTCTTCTGGGTTTCTGAATCCATATACTTGCAGGCTGTCATCTCTTACAAGAAGCCTTGTGTACAGATTTATTTGCTGCCCTACTTCCACAGCAGCCAGCAGGCCTGCCGGCACGTTTACCTCAAAACCTACTCCTCCAACCATGACGGTAACGGTGTTCTTGCCTTTTGAAATCAACATACCGTTGAGTTGCGATATCATCTTCCGGCTTACCCCATCTCCGTTTTTTGGCTGCGTACAACCCTTGCGCGAAAAGACCTCTTTATGGCTGCAGCTATTGCCACAGCCAGGGCATCGCATACATCGTCGGGCCTTGGCATCCTGGACAGGCCCAGAATGCTCTTGACCATTACCCCAACTTGTTCTTTAGTTGCATTGCCATACCCTACTATAGATGATTTTACCTGTAACGGAGTGACTTCTTCCAGTGGAAGGCTGCACTTGCCGGCTACCAGCAGGCACACGCCCCGCCCGTGGCCAACGGTAATGGCTGTTTTGGCATTCTTGGCAAAAAACAGCTCCTCGACTGCCATTAAGTCTGGAGAGTATTTGTCCACCAGAGAGGTCAGACTGTCAAAAATAAAGAGAAGCCTCTCAGGGAGGCCTTGATCCTTGGCAGTGGTTATACATCCGTAATCAACCGCAGTGAAATCGTGCCCCCTGGCATCTACTACGCCCCAGCCAACCCGGGCTATGCCAGGATCAATACCGAGAATCCGCATGTGAATACCCCCGTTTTAGGGGGTTCGACAGTTCAGTCTGTGATTCCTTCCAGATATGACCGCACAAGCATGTCAAGGTATTCCGGATCCTCGTCAAATAGGAGGATTCCTTGCCTCAATTGCTCAAGGGTCTGCGAATGCTCAATCAGGGATTCTTCAAACTCCCTGTAGCCCCGGATGATGAACCGGTCGTCAGGGTCTTGCCCGCGGAAAACCACTACGTGTCCCCGGTGCAACTTGATGAGCCTGTAATGGTTGTGGTTGGGACACCAATCGTTTATCACTCTTACGAGTTCAAGTTTGCCGTCCCGCTCTTCCATGGCAGCCCAACCTTCAGACAAGGATGCCAGCAGGGAATCAAGCTGGTCCTTTCCTACGTCTTTTGTGATTGTAGCTGTATCGTTGCATTTGCTGTACTTGGTGACATATATTACTTGGACCATAGACGCCTGAGCACCTGGATCGTTATCAGGGAACTTCCAGCCGGGAAACAAATATCTCCCCAGGAGCAACCCGGCGGCTAGTACCAGTGCAAGCAAGTGTTTTTTCTTGGCGCCAAAGCGATTGAGTTCCATATTCCCTCCCTCCAGGCAAACTTAGGTTGCCCAGGAAGGAGGGCAGTATTCATTATGGCTTTCAGGAACCCTATACGTTGGCGTCTAGGATGTCATCAGGCACATCGAAGTTGGCATACACTCTGGAGACGTCGTCGTGGGATTCTAGAACGTCCATGAGGGCAAGCATTTTGACAGCATCGTCCCGGTCAAGGTTGACGTATGTCTTTGGTACCATGGTTAATTCAGCTGTTTGGATGCGTGCACCAGAGCTTTCCAGCTGGGTCCTCACCTGTTCAAGTTGGCTCACTTCAGTGTAGACCTCATAGCAATCTTCCTCGGTCTGCATGTCAAGAGCTCCGGCTTCTATACACATTTCCAGAGCCTGTTCCTCGGAAAGCCCCTGTTTCTCTATGGCGATGAAACCCCTCTGATCGAATATCCATGCTACTGCGCCGAGCTCCGCCAGTTTACCTCCGTGTTTGGAAAACAGGTGCCTTATTTCTGATGCAGTCCGGTTGCGGTTGTCAGTTGCGGTCTCTACCAGCACTGCAGTTCCTCCGGGTCCATACCCTTCGTAGGTAATCTCCTCGACTTGGCCACTGTCAAGTTCCCCGGTGCCACGCTTGATCGCCCGTTCAATATTGTCAGCGCTTACGTTAAATCCCCTGGCCTTTTCTATGGCCATCCTCAACCTGAAATTGCTGTCGGGATTACCTCCTCCTTCCCTGGCGGCAAGCATTACCTCCCTGACCGCCTTGGAAATCAAGTTTGCACGCTGGGCGTCCATCTTCGATTTCTTACGTTTGATGTTCGACCATTTTGAGTGTCCTGCCAAGACTCATTCCCCCTTGAAAAAGTCAATGCTACGCACAGGGATTGGCGGAAGGCCTCTCTTGTGTCCGCTTTTGTTATGCATCTCCGTAATCCTTGCTTCGACAGCCGGAGGGACCTTCTCACCGCGAAGGTAGGCATCCAGGTCTGTGTATGATAGCCCCATTTCACCTTCGTCAGTCTGTCCTTCCCAAAGCCCTCCTGAAGGTGTCTTCGCCAAGATCCTTTCAGGCACTCCGAGAAACCTCGATAGCTGTCTCACTTCAGTTTTTGTGAGGTTTGCCAGGGGCAGCATGTCTACTCCTCCGTCACCATACTTGGTGAAATAGCCTACGTGATACTCGCTTCTGTTGGTTGTGCCGACAACCACGTAATTCATCATGTTTGCATGGTAATAGAGAGCAGCCATTCTCAGGCGGGGCTTCAGGTTTGCCCGGGCCATGAACGCTGACTTGGCATCAGATTCGCCCAGAATCGAAATGAAACTGTCAAACACGGGAGTCAGATCCAGTACCTGATAGTTGCAGTCAAAATGCTCCAATACGTAAATGGCATCTTTCACATCGGTCTCTGACGAATGGCACGGAAGCACTAAACCCAGGCAGTCTTCCTGCCAGGCATCTTTGGCGAGGGCAACCAGCAACGCTGAATCCAGCCCGCCAGAAACGCCAAAAATCCCTCCTGCCGCACCTGCTGAATCGCTCATTTTCCGCATCCAGTCAGAAATTGAAAAAGCCACCTGGCGGATGTCTTTCACCCTCATCACCTCAAAGCACTGCTTTAAGCACATTATCCTCCAGATAATTCCCGTTGTGAAGAGGTAGTTGCCAATTCACCTGGTATCGTAGGGAAACATGAGGTAAGTGTCGGGCACTTTTCCTGGGATGAGTACTGTGGCAAGGGGTATATCAATTGAAACGTGGGTCTTGGATGAGATAAGCGGGATTATCACTTGCAGCGTATAGATAACCCTTAGGTGCAGGCCATACTTTATCTGGTTAATCCCTGTCACTTCAAAGGTGTCCATAACCTGCACGTTTACATGTCCAAAAGGAAACATGGTGACTTTGATTTTGGGCCCTTTTGAAGCGAAAATTTTCGAACTCAGAGCTTGCCCAAGGGGGATGCGGACTTCGAACCCTTCAAGATCCTCTATAGCCTCCTGAAGGATAGCCAGGGATTCAGCCTGTATTTTATTGAGGTCAGAGGTGTTGGTCTGTACGTACAGGAGTTCCCCTTCAGGGCCGACGTGAAAATCCAGAAGTTGCTTGCCTTGGAGCAGCGAATCTACATGGGAGTTTACCGCCTGGCGGATAGCTTCGTTAGCTATGGCTGTAACCCGTGATTCTGACACAGCTATCAGGGTTGGGATAACGCTTCTTTCCACCGAAACAAACAAGAAGAACGCCATACAAAGCCCTATAGCGGTTGCCACAGGCCACCTAAGGCGCTTTCTCCTGTCAAATAACCTTCTGCCGAAAATAATGAGAAGCCCCTTTCACAAAAAGTAGCCTCTCATTGTTATGCTTATATTTACTCTAAAGTTCGCAGAAAACCAAAATCTTGCGCTACCTCACGCTAAGCTTGCAAATCCGCCGCTTGCCTACTTGAAGCAGCATACCGTTTGTCACCTTGATCAAAGCAGACGGATCGTCTTTCCTCTCACGGTTGACCCTTACAGCACCGCTACTAATCAGGCGCCTGGCTTCAGATGAAGAAGGTGCCAGCCCACACAATGCAATCAGTCTTGCCAGCCCTATTTCTTCGCCTTCCGTAAGGTCCTTCAGGTTCACTGTTTCAATATCATCTGGAAGGTCATCTTGCCTGAATACCTTCAAGAAGTTTTCTTGTGCAGTACTCGCCGCATTCATCCCATGGAATTCTGTTACGATTCTCTTTGCCAGTTCCATTTTCACGTCCATCGGATGACGTCTACCTGACTCTATATCACGCATCATGCCCTGCACCGAAGGCTTGGGTTCGGCCAGGACTAACTCGAAATAGTCGCCCATTACGTCATCGGGAATGGACATCACTTTCCCATACATGTCATTGGGCTCATCAGTGACACCAATGTAATTGCCAAGGCTCTTGGACATCTTTTCTTTTCCGTCGGTTCCTACAAGAAGCGGCATAGTCAGCGCTATCTGCGGTTCCTGCCCGTAATGGGGCTGTATGTCCCTGCCCACCAGGAGGTTAAAAGTCTGGTCTGTCCCACCAAGCTCCACGTCAGCGTTGATGGCAATTGAGTCGTGCGCCTGGGCCAGTGGGTACAAGAACTCGTGGATTCCAATGGCCTGTCCCTCCGTGTATCGGTTATGGAAATCATCCCTCTCAAGCATTCGGGCCACAGTGAACTTGGAAGCCAGCTTTATCAGTTCCCCAAATGTAAGAGGCGACAGCCAGGATGAATTGAAAACTACATGGGTCTTGTCAGGGTCGAGGATTAACGTGGCTTGTTCATGATATGTACGGGCGTTGGCTTCAACTTCTTCCCTTGACAGTTGCCTCCTGGTCTTTGACCTGCCGGTGGGATCCCCAATCATCCCAGTGAAATCACCGATTACAAAGTATATCTCATGGCCCAGTTCCTGAAATTCCCTGAGTTTCCTCATAACCACCATGTGGCCAAGGTGGAGGTCAGGGGCACTGGGGTCCACTCCCAATTTTACTTTCAGAGGCTGCTGTTTCTCCAGGGAACGCCTTATCTTGGCCCTAAGTTCTTCCACGGTAACCAGCATTGCAGCCCTCTGGCTGAGCAACTCAGTTTGGTGGTTAACTGCATCTTCCAATTTTCCCAAAGCACTAACCCTCCTTGGGCTTTTCGTTTGATTATACCATTCGCGGCAGACCTCAAGAAGCCAATTGCTGAAAATGGTATAATGTTGACACCTTATCAGTGATTTTTTCGTCTGGTAACATGGGAGTAGCAAGCGTAAACGCATAAAGAGATAATGTAGCTGACATACAACAGTGCAGGTGAGCCGTATGGCAACCGCTGGAGGTAGTGAGTTATGGCAAAAAGAAGACGCAGGCCCAAGAAGGGCGTCAGGGCCCTTGAGGCGGTAATATACCTTTTGTTGGGATTGGTTCTCGTGGGAGCCGGTTTTGCAGCTGCAGTTGTAGTTTCGGCAATACGGGATCTCCCGGCACTTGCAGGCCTTGAGCCTGAGGCGAGCGAAATATCGATAATATATGACCGTAACGGAGACGTATGGACTGAGCTCAGGTCAAGTGAATACCGGATCCCCGTCTCCGTCAACGATATGCCCCAGCACCTGATTGATGCAGTTCTCGCTGCTGAAGACCACAGGTTTTACAGCCATCCCGGGTTCGACTTAAGGGCGATCATGAGGGCTTTATATCAAAACATCGTAGACGATTCGTCGCTGCAAGGAGGCAGTACTATCACCCAGCAGCTTGCCAAGATTGCCTTCCTTGAGTATGACAGGACCCTTAAGCGAAAAGTCCAGGATATCATAGTTGCTGTGCTCATGGAACGCAAGTACACCAAGAAGGAAATCCTGGAGATGTACATCAACCAGATTCACTTTGGCCGCGGGGCACATGGGGCTGAAGCAGCGGCAAGAGCGTACTTCGCCAAGCCTGTTTCTGAACTAACAGTGGATGAAGCAGCTTTTCTGGCCGGAGCCATAAGGGCGCCTTCGTACTACGGGGACAAATCAAACCTTGAGCAAGCAGTAAAGAGGCGGAATACAGTGCTTAACCAGATGGCCGAATACGGGTTTATCACCCAGGATGAGGCTGAGGTTTACAAGAGTAAACCGCTCAACATTATCGATCATGAACCTATGGTAGTTACAGAAGGCGGCTACTTCCTAGACTTCGTGCTGGAGCAACTGCTCTCGCGTTACCCGGCAGATTTGGTATACGGAGGCGGCTTACGTGTATATACAACATACAACCCGGCCGCCCAGAGGGCTGCAGAGGCGGCTATAAGAGAGGTGCTTGATCCTGTCTTCCCCTATAAACCCGGAGAAGACAACATTGAAGCCGCCACAGTAGTGATGGACGTCAGGACAGGTCACCTGCTTGCCCTTGTAGGCGGAAGAAGGCACGAGGGTATGCTGGGATGGAACCGTACAATTGATGCAAAACGCCAGCCCGGCTCTGCTTTCAAACCCATTTCCGTATATACACCTGCCCTGGAAATGGGCATGGGCCCTTATACAGTGATCGACGATTCGCCTGTGACCTGGGTAGATCCCACCACTGGTGAAGAATTCTCGCCGAGAAACTACAGCGGCAACTTCCAAGGACTTGTCACGATGAGAAAAGGTGTAAGGGAGTCTCTAAACGTAGTGGCGTGTAAGGTTCAGGATATGGTCGGCCTGAGAACCAGCCTTGAGATGTCTGAAAAACTTGGAATTACTACGCTTGTCAAGACGCCTGATTCAGGAGGCCGATCTGACCTTACCAGATCCCTTGCGCTTGGCGGGCTTACTTACGGGGTCACTCCCCTGGATATGGCAGTAGCTTTCAGTACTATAGCTAACCGGGGGATTCAGGTTCAGCCTTTGTCAATACTCAAAGTTGAGGACAAAAATGGCAATGTGTTAGAAGAGCACAGCGTAAACAGGCAGATTGTGATTTCCGAAGAATCGGCATACCTGATGACCAGCATGCTTCAGGACGTGCTTACTGTAGCCGGGGGAACCGGGCAAGCCGCCTATTTTGGCAGGCCGGCAGCAGGCAAGACAGGCACTACAAGCGACTGGAAAGACGCATGGTTTGCAGGATACACCCCTAGCACTGTGGGTGTGGTGTGGATGGGCTATGATCAGGAAAAGACAATGGCCCAGTGGAAGATCACCGGCGGGAGCTATCCTGCGAGGATCTGGAATGCAATGATGAAGGTTATCACTGCAGATATGCCTGTTGAAGATTTCACCAGGCCAGACACTATAGTGGAAATCCAGGTGTGCAAGAAGTCAGGGTTGTTGCCCGGCCCTTACTGTCCTGAAGAGGACATAATAACTGAACTGGGAGTCAAGGGCAAAACACCTACGTCAATCTGCGATTTTCACCCTGAAGGCATGCCAGGTGATTGGCCTGGCATCTTGCAGGATGATCTCCCTGAACACGGTGATTCGCCTGGTGAGGAGTTTGGCGATCACCAAGGGGGGATGTAGCACAGCATTCAGGCCGGGGCCTAGTTCCTCAGTCTTGCAATAGTAACGCCGGTACCGCCTTCAGACGGCTCGCCAGGGCGGTAACCGGCGATATATTTCTGCATTGACTGGAGGTACTCTTCAACAGCTTTACGCAAAGCGCCTGTACCTTTACCGTGGATAATGGTGATCTGTGGCAAAGATGCAAGGAAAGCATCATCGATATATTTGTCCAACGTCATGAGCGCCTCTTCCCTTGTCATACCACGCAGGTCCACCTCTGCGGATATTTCCAGGGCTTTGCTTTGCTCCTTCCCAAGAACTGTGGAGGGCATATGGCCTTCCGGGATTTCTTGTCCGGCCCTGGTTAACCGGTTAGCTTCAGTTCTGAGTTTTAGGTTTCCTATTTGCACTACTACGTCTTCCGGACCTGACACTTCCAGTATGGTACCGGGCTCTGAGAATCCTGAAACCTGAACTTGCATGCCTGTTTTCAGCTCCTCTAACCTCAGAGGCTCGCCCTTGGGAATCTCTCCTGCCCCATCAGACAGTTCAGCTTGGATTCCCGAAAGCCTGGCACGGATCTCAGAAGCCGCCGCATGGATATCCCCAGAGCTCCGGCGCCGGCTTTCTTTTATGTCCCTTAAGGCCTTTTCAAATTCAACCCTGGCCCTGGAGATGATTGATTGTGCCTCCCGCCTGGCATCCCCTACAATCTTTTTCCTTTGGGATTCCAGACTCTTTAATCTGTTCTCGTACTCTTCCCGCAATCTCTGGTAAAGCGCGCTGTCCATAGCTGCTTTTTCCGCCTCTACCCTGGCTTTCTGGGAATGAGCTTCCATGTCAGCGATAATATCTTCTAACCTGGCTACGTCCTGGGGAATGAGTTCTCTTGCGCGCTCCAACACGTCATCGTCCAGGCCTAACCTGCGTGCTACCAGAAAAGCATGGGACCTGCCAGGCCTTCCTACAACCAGCCTGAAAGTAGGCACCATTTGGACACTGTCCCATTCCATACTTGCATTGGCCATTCCATCAGTTTGCTGGGCTACTGTTTTGAGCTCACCGTAATGACTGGTGACAACACATAATGCCCCTGGCTCGTGGAGCTTCTCAAGGATAGCTTGCGCCAGGGCAGCTCCTTCCCTTGGATCAGTACCGGCGGCAAGCTCATCGATGAGCACCAGTTTACCCCTGCCTGACACGGCCAAAATTTGCTTTATGTTTGTAATATGAGCTGAAAAGGTGCTCAGGTTTTCTTCAATGGACTGCTCGTCCCCTATATCGCATAGGATCGCCTTAATGTCCCCGATTTGAGTCTTCGGATCGCAAGGGCACGGCATCCCTGCCAGGGCCATTGCAACCAGCAGTCCGCAGGTCTTCAAGGAGACTGTCTTGCCACCCATATTTGGTCCTGTCACAACCACAGTCCTTACACCTGCTTCGTCCAGGTGGATATCAAGGGGGACAGGGTTTCCTTTTAGAAGCGGATGCCAGGCTTTAACAAGGGATACGGTAAACCTGTCTGTCAATGTGGGAAAACACCCATTCCACTTGTGGGCAAGCCTCGCCTTAGCTACACCCAGGTCAAACTCGGCCAAAGCTTCAACGCCGCCAAGCAGTTCCGGACCCACTTCGCCCACCCAAACAGATACCTCATTAAGAATTCTTTCAATTTCATCCCGTTCAAGGAGTTCCAGACGCTTTACTTGGTTGGCCATTTCAAGAAGCTCAGAAGGCTCCATAAACACAGTGTGTCCTGACGCCGATTGGTCATGGACTATCCCCTGTATTCTTGAAGCGTGTTCCTGCCTGACAGGAAGCACATATCTTCCGTTGCGGATCGTCACTATCGGCTCCTGAAGATATTGGGCAATGCTGGCTTGGCGTGTCATCTCTTCAGCCCGTTTTCGTAGCTTTTCTTGAGACTCCCTGTACGATTTCCTTATGGAATACAGTTTAGGGCTGGCCGTATCTTTTATCACACCTTGCTCATCAACTGTTCCGGCAAGCTTGTCCTTAAGTAGAGGTTGGTCGGGCAACCTCTGCCTTAATTCATGAAGCTTCCCAAACTCTTGGTTGAGGCGTCCTATCCAGGCAGAAACAGTGTCACAAGCGACCAGCAAGTTGAGCACATCACGCAGGTCATGCGGTGTAAGCTGGCCGCCTTGCATAGCTCCTGTTACCTTGGTCCTTACATCCCTCACCGGCGGCATAGCGGACAGAGACGTTTTCAGCATAGCTTCAGCTATTTCCCGCCCTGTTTGTTGACGTTTTCTAGCAAGATGCGCATCGGCAGGAAACGCCTTTCTTGCAAGCTCCTTCCCCATAGGCGTACTGGCTTGCGATGCAAGCATTTCCTGGATCTTCTCAAACTCCAATAGTTCAAGGGTCTTATGGTTCATATCTGCTTTCCAAAATCCTCCGGATTTCTCTTATGGTTTCATCCCTAAATCGTGATTTGTACAATTCTCTTAGCTGCGTGCGGATTCCGTATGATGCCCTTTTTCTTTCTTTTTCCGGAAGGTGAGCATGCTTGGACATTTCCTGGTTCAGGAATCGTGTGGCGCCCTCCGGCCTTTCTACAAAACGCCCGATTTCTTTCCCAGCCTCATCGAAGAACACAAATACAGGGATTGTCCTCCTGCCAGAGGTCAGGTATTTGTCCATGACATCCAGGTTGTCGTCCCTTGAAAACACCAGCAGGTGAAAGCACGGATACGATGAAGCTAATTTGGCAATAATGGGCAGATTCTCCATACAGTCTGAGCACCATGATTCTGAAATGGCCAGGATCTTTACCGCCCCAGGCGCCAGTCTAGAGCACAGCCCGGTGAAGAAGGTGTGATCTTCGTCTCCTACAGTGATTTCACCAAAGTTTTGTTTCATGGTTGGCACGTTCATGTCAGCTCTTTCAAGATACTCGTCAAAGGAAACGGCCCTCTGCAACCATTCGCTTTCAAAAGACATGGATAAACACCTCTCCCCTTATCCCTAATCAAACTTGGGCCAACCTGGCAACTTTCTCCTTCTTAGCGGTGTGCTGATTTCATTATACCTTTTTCTCAACCGCTGAGATGACAGAGCCATTATATCGTCAATCCGTGAGAGGTTGAAAGCATCAATATCCTTAACGGTCAGAGGCCGGGTTTCTTCTTTGAAAATCACGGATACTTCGCCTGTGGGCTCAAGCACTGCCAAAGCTACGTCTTCTACCCGCTCTACTCCTTTTTGGCGGAGCACTATGTGAAGGTCTGACAGGGATACCCTTTCCCTCTTGCGGTTATCATGCAGTATCTGCCCGTTTACTACCAAAGGGGTTGATGTGCCCTGGGTCACTTTTTCAGCGCCCCTCCAGTGCAGGTTTATGACGCTTAGCAAATATTGAAGAAAAGAGAGAATGAGAATGGGTATGATCCCGTTCCACAAACTGATGCCCTCGTCTTCCAGGGGCAAGGCTGCAGCTGAGCCAATGATAATGATAACCGTCAAGTCGAAAGGGGCAAGCTGGGCTATGGATCTCTTGCCCATGCCCCGGACGGCAATCAGGGTAATCCAAAACATTGCCACAGAGCGGAAGATCACAAGCTTCAAGCCGGCAAGATCGGGCAACGTATCTACCTCCAGTGTCTTGTCATGTGGTCTATTGGTTAGTATGGCTCTTCAGCGCATGGTGAATGCTCTGCTCAAATTGCTCCCGGTCCCGCGATCCGGACAAGTATTCTTCAATAGCCTGGGTAACCGCCAGGCGCACCTGCTTTTTCTTGTCATATTCGAGCCAGTCGTCTATGCAAGCTCCCGAATCAAGAAAGCCTCCCATGAGCCTCACCCGTTCTTCCTGTGTAAACCCGCTTTCTAAATCAAACAGGGGAATATCTGACATATAAGCAGGAATACACCCGATTGCCCGGGCTGCCCATCTCCCCCTGTTGACGGCAAGCAGTTGAGCAAGGCCCACTGCGTGTTCAATTGTCTGCTCGTCACAATCCATGATTACATAGCCAGGCACTGTGAAGTAAAAGCTGGGTACCCCATCAGGGCTATCCATAGGCATCATCAGGGTGTCCGGGCCGGTTTCTGATAATCTTATCCACTTGAACAGGTGGGGAGTCACAGGGTACATCATGTTTATCCCGCCTTGTTCCCACAGATCGAGCACAGGCTGTGAGCAAAGCCCGTAGCTTTCTCTTACCCATTCCACATAAGTGCATATACCTTCCGCGGTCCACCCCAGATTTCCGAAGTCTAAGGCCGAATGCAGGAATCCTGGAGAAGCGGATAGGTAACCGGTTTCACCCAGAGAATTGCCTGAACCCGCCCTCTTGGCGGCGCACAGCCAATGGACATACGACGGAATTCCCATGAGCTTGCCATCGTGCACCCAGAACGATGCAGCGGCTTCCAGGTAGTCATCAATCCGGACCAGTTCAGTGAGGTCTTGTGTGCCCACTCCTACAAAGGGCCATTCTGTTGAAAATACCACAGACGGGATCTCGCCCTGGTAGTTGCCCAAAAGCAAGTCTTCAATCTCTTGCCTTGTCTTGAAATCAAGTTCTACCGTGATTCCCAGATTTTCAGCGTAGCTTTCGGTCACAAGGGATGCAAGTTCTGAATAGGGAGACGCGCCGGGAAGATGAGGTTCCTTTGCATCCCATACGACAATCGTGATATCACCTGAAGGTATTCTAGATGGCACGGGAGTGTGTGCTTTGCACCCGGTTAATAGCACTGCAGCAAACAAAACAAGGGCCGCAGCGGTTCTCCTTTTCATGCTTCTTCCCCCTACTGTCCCTCAACTTGGAGCAACACAAACACGTCCCTTGAGGCCCATCCCTCCCTTCCCAAACCGAACACTTCCCTGACCTCCTGGACAGCCTGCTCAGTAAGGGGGCCATACCTTCCGTCGGTCGGACCCGCGTCAAATCCGAATTCACGAAGCGCTTCTTGAAGCCTGACTACTTCAGGCCCTATAGTCCCAGGTCCAAAAGGCTTGCCAAAGTCAAGGGGAGGCCTGTAACCCGCGATTACCACCCTTGTTCCTATGGGAACAAGTTCGTACAGTTCTTCAATGTCCTCATTGAACATCCGCACACAACCCAGGCTTGCATAAGTGCCAATTGACCAGGGCCTGTTGGTTCCATGAATCCCGTACCCTCCCCAGGGAACATCAAGGGCCATCCACCTGGTCCCGAAAGCGCCTCCTGACTCATACCCCTTATCCATGATCTTCCATTCACCAACAGGGGTCAAAGTTGCCCACTTGCCCACAGCCACAGGGTAGGTCTTCCATACCGAGCCGCCTACCCATACCCTAAGTTCAGCTACTTCAGTATCTACTTCAAGGTAGATTTCCCCTTCAGGCAGTGGCTTTGAGGCGGCAGTGCTTGGCCTGGACACCCCCACAGAAAGCGCTTTCCACGTAGTTTGACCCACAATGCCGGTAGGTTCCAGCCAGTAGCTTTCTTGGAACGCTTTTACTGCCTTCACAGTCTCAGCATCATAAACCTCGTCGAGAGGCCCGCTGTAAAACCCCAGCTGTACAAGGCGTACCTTAAGGTCGTACACATCATGCCTGGTCACAGGCGGGGTTGCAGGGATCAAGGGATCATCTGTCTCGTGCAACCTGAGCATTGCAGGGGCTTGGTGCTTCACCAAAGGTCCCATGGCGAGGGTGACAAGCAACATGGTGATCAACAAGCCAGACTGGGGCTGCCTTCGTCGTGCTTTGCCCGGCAAGCTGGGACACTCCTTCACATAAATCCTCAAGGTAGAGTATGAGCGGGCTCAGCAAATTATGAACACAAGCTATGTACTTGGCTTGTGTTGTCTCTTATGACCTCAGTACGGCCTTGTAATCTTGCCTCAACTTATCCATGATCCTATCCCTATCCTCTGCCAGCTCCTCCTCTGTCAAAGTCCGGTCTTGTGGCTGGTATACAAGCCTGAAGGCCAGGCTCTTGTAGCCTTCTGGGACAGGCGGCTTTTTCCATACATCAAACAAGGTTACCGCCACCAGGTGCCGGCCGGTCTTGCTAATGGAATCGATTACTTCTCCGCCGGATACGTCTTCAGGCACGATCACTGCCAAGTCCCTTTCCACAGGCATGAATCTGGACGGGGCAACTGACTCTGCAGGCGTCACCATTGACAGTAACCCTTCCAGGGAAAGCCAGCATGCAGTAACACTCATGGGAAGGTCCAGGCGCTTTAGACAGACAGGATGCAAGTCGCCGATTTCCCCTATTGTTGACATGTTAGCTACGATCTTGGCTGATCGTCCAGGGTGGAACGGCATACCTGCTTTAGGCAAGTACTTGACGTCAGCTACTCCAAGCAGGCTCATGAGGCTGTCTATGACCCCTTTCATACGGTAGAAACCGGATTCTTCCTGCCCGCCCAACCATGTTTTGGGCCTGAGAACGCCGTATGAAACCAGGCCAATCTGTCTTGTTTCAACAGGAAGAAGCTCCTGTGACGGAAAGAAAACCCTTCCTATCTCCCATGCAAAAAGCCCTTGTATCCCGGACCTAGTGTTTGAAGAAGCTACTTTCACAAGGCCGGGTAAAAGGCTGGTCCGCAACACTGATTCCTCAGAAGATAACGGGTGCTGCAGCCTCACCGGATTTCCCCTGGGGTCGTCTGGATCCCACCCCAGACTGGCCAAGTCCTCAGGATTCACAAGTGAGTTGGTGACACACTCCAGCCCGCCGTGGGAGGCGAGAAGATCTCTTATTTTCTCCACATGAAGCAGCCCGGGATCTGTGATACCCCCAGGAACTGCCCTGGATAGGTCTCCAGTGCCGAGATTGTCATATCCGTAGTGCCTTGCCACTTCTTCAACAAGATCCACTTCCCCGTGAATATCTACACGCCTCGGGGGCACCACCACTGAAACCGAGGCGTCCTCAGTGTGTGTTCTCATGTCTTCAACTTGGAAATTGATCCCCTCAAGTATATTCTTGCATGTCTCAGGCGAAAACTTGGTTCCTAGCAGCCTTTCCACAATCCGCATATGAAGCACAATCCGCTTAGGTTCCACGTCCAGGTAGTTAGTCTCTGCATATCCTGGCACAGGTGTTCCTCCTGACAAGTCTGCTATCAGGGTGGCTGCCCTTTCTGCTATGGCTGCCTGGGCAGTTGGGTCAACGCCCTTTTCAAACCTGAGGGCAGCTTCAGTCCTGAGCTTGAGTTTTTGGGAACCGAGCCTCACCGTGAGAGGATCGAAATATGCAGACTCAATGAGCACCTTCCGGGTGGCTTCAGTGATTTCAGTGGCCTTGCCGCCCATAACCCCCGCAATGCCTATGGGGCCTGATGCATCGGTAATCAGGATAGTGTTCTCAGGTAACTCCCGGTCGACATCATCGAGGGTGACAACTCTTTCGCCCGGGCTGGAAGATCTCACGATTATGGTCTTCCCTTTTATCTGGTCTGCATCAAATGCGTGAAGAGGCTGTCCTGTTTCCAGCATGACGTAGTTGGTCACATCAACGATAAGGTTAAGCGGCCTTTGCCCTGCCAGCAGAAGGCGCCTTTCCATGTTTACAGGCGAATAGGCAAACCTTACATCTTCTATGACTTTGCCTACATACCTGGGGCAAAACTCAGGCTGAGGCAGGTCAATCTTGAATTCAGGGTCTCCCTTGTGGTCTGGTTCCGGCTTTTGACTCCCATGGGTGTCTGCCCAATTCCACCTGGCAAGCACCTCAGGCAACTTGAGAGACCTTTTCGCTAGCGCCGCAGCTTCTATAGCAATTCCGAGAATTCCAAGGCAATGGGAGTAATTGACGGTAAGGTCGAGTTCCATCACCCAATCATCGAGTTCAAACAGTTCTCCCGCGGGAATGCCCAGGGCAGTGCCTGGCGGCAGGAGGATAATGTCCTCAAACGGCCTTGGAGGCTGTCCTGTCAACAATTCATTGGTGCACACCGCCATTCCCTGTGATGCTACACCATCGATCTCCTTCAGTTCAATCGTCAGCCCTCCGGGAAGGGTTGCGCCTGGTTTAGCTACCAAAGTGATGTTTCCTTGCTTGAACCCGGGGGCTCCGCTTACTATCTGCAGTCTCTCAGTACCTGTGTCAAGCAGGCCGATCTTTTGGCCGGGATTCCTGGGATGGGGCTTAACATCCAGTATTTTTGCTGAAACAACCGAGCTAACACCGAGTTTTTCGTGTGTAAGCTCCTCCACGTTTATTCCTGCCATGGCCAGGCGGTGTGCCGCCTCTTGGGGATCCCACGGCAAGTCCACATACTCGTTGAGCCATGTCCATGGTACTCTCATTTCAACTCATGCCTCCTGATTGTAGCAATAACTAAAGCCCCCGGAACTGCGACAAGAATCTCTTGTCGTTGCCGTAGAGAAGGCGTATATCATCAATTCCATACTTCAGCATCGCTAGCCTATCCAATCCGAAACCAAAGGCAAACCCGCTCACTTTGTCAGGATCATAGCCGCCGTTTAAGAGGACCTGGGGATGGACCATCCCCGCACCTGCAACCTCCAGGTATCCTGACCCTCCACATACTGAGCAGCCTTCGCCCCTGCAAAACACACACGATATGTCTACTTCGCATGAAGGTTCGGTAAACGGGAAGTAGCTTGGCCTCAGGCGTATCCTCACATCCTGGCCGAAAAACCTGTTCATAAGGGTGGAAATGACTCCCCTCAATTGCTTGAAGGTAACATCAACATCAATGGCTAACCCCTCAACCTGGAAGAATACAGGATGATGGGACGCATCAGTCGGGTCCCGCCTGTATACCCGCCCTGGAACTATGAAGCGTACAGGCAGCCTGCCTTCCAGAGCCAACATACCGCGTATCTGGCCTGGCGAAGTATGTGTCCTCATGAGGGTGGTTTCGGTCAGGTAAAACGTTTCTTGCATGTCCCTTGCAGGATGCCCCTGGGCAATGTTGAGTTTTACGAAGTTCATCTCATCAGTCTCAGTTTCGCGACTCTCATAGACTGTAAAGCCCATGCCTGACAGTATCGAGGTGATTTCCCTCAGGGATTTTGTAAGCGGGTGCAGCCCGCCAACCTCAAAATACTCCCCCGGCAAACTCACATCTATAGCATCCCTAAGGAGGCTTTGTTCCAGTGCCTCCCTGTCAAGTTCATCCTTTCTACTTGCAATCATTTCGCTGACTTTGTTTCGCAAGGCGTTTACGGCTGCTCCGAACGCTGGCCTTTGCTCGGGAGCCAGGTTTCCGATATTCTTGAGCAAGGCAGATATTTCTCCTTTCCTGCCTAGGTACTTTATCCGGACATGCTCAAGTTCACCGGCTGTGGATGCTTCGATGATTTGTTGAAGGATCCGGACTTCCATTTCAGCCAAATTATGCTCCATGTCTGAAGCGCAGGGTTATTGCGCGACCAACCTGCGCCTGTTCCCCCCCTTTTGCATCTAAACAAAAAAGCCTTCATCCTCTCGGACGAAAGCATCAACTTCCGCGGTACCACCGTGGTTGGCCCTTATCCGGGCCCACTCTTGTTCTCCATAACGCGAAGGCGCGCCGGACCTACTTGGCGTTTTCAGCCCGGGAGCTCCGGAGCGAATTCGATCAGCTCTTGTGCATTTGGAAAGCTCTCAGCCACGGCTTCCCTTCTCTGTATACACTACTGATCCACGTTCTCCTTCATTGCCCTGCACTGCTATTTAGTTATCACGGGCGCCTTGGGTTCTCCCGTTGAGCTTAAGGTAATGCCGGTAAAGCAGGTAAGCCAACACTGAACCTGTCATCTCAAACATTGACCAGTACATATCTGCAATATCCGTGGCTCATCCCCCGCTTCCTCGCGCTTTCGTGTATTATACCACGAGTAGCGGGGACCTCAAACATTACTCCCTGTCCTCTGCCGCACAGCTTCATAAAGTAAAGCAGTGCAAGCCATGGCAGCGTTCAAAGACTCAATCCCGCCGGGCATGGGGATAGTCACGCATTCTCCTGGCCCTTCAAGGATTTCCTGGCTTAACCCACGTGCTTCATTTCCCAATATCACTGCGCAAGGTGAACGGAAATCCGCTTCCCAAGGCATCATCCCGTCCCTAGGCGTTGCCTTGTACATGAGTTTTCCTGAATCATGAATCTGCCTGAGCAAGGCGATACAGTCTTCTTCATAGAGTACACCGGTGCTGAAAATCGCACCTGCTGACGCCCTGATTGCTTTTGGCGAGAAGGGATCAGCGCTCTGCCCGCAGAGAATCACGCTGGTTGCGCCTGCACACGCGCCTGTCCTTACCAACGTACCAACATTGCCTGGATCCTGGATATCCACGCCGACAATGTCAAGATCTTGTGCCCAGGTATTGTCCGGCCGGCCCCTGGCAAACCGGAAAGGAAATCTCAATAGACCTAATACGCCTTGGGGAGTTCTTGTGCCGGACATCTTGTGGTAAAGCCTGCCGGGTACTACAAACACTTGGCAGGAGCAATCGTGTTCATCCATGGCTTGGCGGACCGTGTGGGCCTTCTCAGAGTCTGCAGACTCCTCAGCAAACACCAAGGCCTGAAGTTCCACCCCGGCCTCTACAGCAGCCAGCACCACTGACGGGCCCTCAGCCACAGTAAGGCCGGTTCTGTCTCTTTCCTTCTTTCGTGACAGGCTCCTTATCAAGCGCCATGGTACGTCTGGATACACGCTTTACCTTCTTTCGCCGCAGTGTTACTGAGTAGAACCGGCGGCTTCCGCCTGGCTCCGGGCAAGATCCACCAATTCGGAAAATGCTTTTGCATCTGACACTGCAAGTTCGGCCAGCATCTTGCGGTTAATGTCTACCCCGGCCTTCTTCAAGCCGTTAATGAACTTGTTATATGACATGCCATTCTGCCTGGCAGCAGCGTTAATCCTAGCTATCCACAGTTTCCTGAACTCCCGTTTTCTTTCCCGCCTATGGATACGGGCGTAATTCAGAGCTTTCATGACAGCTTCATTGGCAACCCTGAATGACTTGGAGCGCTTCCCGTAATATCCTTTTGCCAGCTTCAACACTTTCTTGTGCCTTTTTCTCGTAACAACTGACGACTTGACACGAGGCATCGCTTACAACCCTCTTTCTTCAACACTCACACTTGGAGTTTTCATGTATTTGAAACTTGGTTTACTTCTTGTAGGGAATCAAAGTCCGGATTTCTTTTGCGTACACCTTGTTGATTGCTGTATCTTGTCTCAGCCTTCTCCGCCGGGCGTGGCCTTTGTGCTCAAGTTTGTGCCCATGGCCCGAACGGTAATGCCTGATCTTCCCTGTTCCTGTCACAAAAAGGCGCTTCTTCGCCCCGCTGTGGGTTTTCATCTTGATTTTCTTGGCCTTCTTAGCCACTTGTAAACTTCCTTTCTGTCCCAGTTGTGTAATGCTACTGCTCTTGGGCATTTTTCTTGTTGCCGGCCCGGTCCTGGGGCTTGGGCACCAGGATCATGGTCATATTCCTTCCTTCCATCCTGGGAGCTCTCTCCACTTGACATACGTCTTTGACCGACTCTAAGAGCCTCTCCAAGACCTTCTGGCCCAGGCTCACATGGGCAAGTTCCCGGCCCCTGAACATGATGGTAGCTTTCACCTTGTCACCTTGCTCGAGGAACCTCCTTGCGGCCCTGGCTTTTACGTTGAAGTCATGGTCGTCAATGGCAGGACGCATCTTGACTTCTTTCATATCTTGAGCTTTCTGTCTCTTCCTGGCTTCCTTCTGCCTCTTGGATTGCTCGTACTTCCACTTGCTGTAATCCATTATTCTGCATACGGGGGGCTTGGCATTAGGAGCGACTTCAACCAAGTCAAGCCCTTTCTCACGAGCTATGTTCAAAGCCTCATTGACTGGAAGGATTCCCAGCTGCGCCCCGTCCTGGGAAATGAGCCTTACTTCCCGTACGCGAATCTGCTCATTAACTCTTTGACTCATTTGCCTGATAGAATTTCACCCCCTTTTGGTACAAATTAATGTGGGCGGGTGTTGTCCACCCGCCCGTATCTTACTCATCTATTGAGGCCTTTCGCATTACTCGTGCAGAATAGCCCCTTCCCGTTGAAAACCTTACCAGCATTTTTCACCGTAAGGTGAGAAGCGGATGGCTTCTTCTTAGCGAACATGAGTATATCACATTGTTAACTGTTGTGTCACGTTTTTCCGTCAAGACAGGTCAGCTTTGGGCAAACACAGATTCAAGGCTCTTTGACGATACTTCGTGCTTGGCCTTGCTTGCAAACTCGTCTAATCCCATAGGGCCCAGATCTCCTAGAGACCTGTGACGCACTGATATGTTACCTGCCTGCTTCTCTTTGTCCCCCACAATTATCATGTAGGGTACCTTTTCCAGTTGAGCTTGCCGTATCTTGTACCCTATCTTGTCCTGCCCCAGGTCGCACTCTGTTCTCAACCCTTGTTTCTCAAGATGCTCAGCAACCACTTTGGCATAATCACTGTGTTTATCAGACACAGGCATCACCCGGATTTGGACAGGTGACAGCCACATGGGAAACGCGCCTGCATAATGTTCGATTAACCCGCCAATGAACCTTTCCATTGCGCCGAGCACCGTACGGTGAATCATTACCGGCCTGTGTTTTTGCCCGTCCTCTCCAATGTAGTGTATGTCAAACCTCTCAGGCAGGTTTAAATCAGCCTGGATAGTTGGCCCCTGCCACATCCGTCCCATGGTGTCTTTGATATTTATGTCTATTGCCGGTCCGTAGAACTTGGCTTCACCCACGTCAACCTGGTAGTCCAGGTTCTTGGCCTTGAGGGCGTTCTCCAAGGCAGCTTCTGCTTGCTCCCATATCTCATCGTCTCCGATATAGCTCTCCTTGTTTTCAGGATCCCGTACCGAAAGCATGCAGTAGTATTCATCGTAACCGAAAGTCTTGAGCATGAATTCGGCTAGATCCAATACCTCTACCAGCTGTTCCTCAAGTTGGTCCGGCCTGCAGAAGACATGGGCATCGTCCTGGGTAAATCCCCTTACCCTGAGCATCCCATGGAGTACGCCTGAACGCTCGTACCTGTACACTGTGCCTAATTCCCCGTACTTGATCGGCAAGTCCCGGTAGCTTCTGGTCTTTCCCTTGTATATGAGGATGTGGAAAGGACAATTCATTGGCTTGAGTAAGTACTTGGCATCATCTACGTCCATAGGGCTATACATGTTCTGGCTGTACCAATCCCAATGGCCGGAAACTTTCCACAGATCAAGTTTGGCAATGTGGGGCGTATATACGATCTCATAACCGCGCTTTCTGTGTTCTTCCTTCCAGAAATTCTCGATGACTTCGCGTACCATAGCCCCCTTGGGATGCCAATACACCAGTCCCGGCCCACCCTCTTCTTCGATGCTAAAGAGGCCCAGTTCCCTTCCTAGTCTCCGGTGGTCTCTCCGCTTGATTTCTTCAAGCCTTGCAAGGTGGGCATCCAACGCTTCCTTGTCCATGAACGAAGTGCCGTAGATGCGCTGGAGCATAGGACGGTTTTCATCTCCCCTCCAGTACGCCCCGGCAACACTGAGCAGTTTGAACGCCTTAAGGTATCCGGTATAAGGCACATGGGGGCCTGCACAAAGATCGAAAAACTCCCCTTGCCTGTATATGGATATCTGTTCGCCTTCAGGCAACTCGTCGATTAGTTCAACCTTATAGGGTTCACCTGCTTCTTCAAAAACCCTCCTGGCTTCCTCCCTGGACATGATTTCGCGGGTGATGGGCAAATTCTGTTTTACAATGCGTTTCATTTCCTTTTCAATGTCCGCAAGATCCTCCTGGGAAAACCTGTGTTCCGTATCAAAATCATAGTAGAAGCCGTCTTCTATAGCCGGCCCTATCCCCAGGCGGGTTCCAGGAAACAGGCGCTTTACCGCTTGGGCAAGCACATGGGATGCAGTGTGCCTTAGTGCCTCCCTGGCTTTTTCGTCCTCGAATCCCAGGGGCTCAACTACACAATCCCTGTCTACTGCTTCTCTTAGTTCCAGGACTTGAGGTTGGGCCTCATCCGCGATCTGCACCATCAACACGTCGTTTTTCCAGCCAAAAGCTTTCTTGACGTCGAGAAAAGCACTACCTTTGATGAAGCGCCCAGACTGGTCGTTCCATTTGACCACAAATCCTTCTTTTGTCTCATGACCCATTGGCCATCACTCTCCGTTTCATAAGAAGTCCAAACCAAAAAACCCCGTCCCGTTGAGGGGCGAGGTTTAGATCGCGGTTCCACCCTACTTCAGCTAAGTAGTTCACTTAGCCCTTTACGGACATTAACGCGTCCACACGCTGGTGTTATCGCCCTAAGCAAGCCGCTTCCACCAGGAGCTCCAAGGTGGTTTTCGGTTAGCCCGCACCAGACGGCTTCCAGCCCATGACCGTCATTCTCTTGGGTCCGTCTGGCTAACGTACTCTCCTTTTCATAGCTCACATAGTATTGGTTTGGAGGGATTATATCTTACGAGTAGATGCAGATCAAGGGAATAGCCGGAAGATGTCAGGAATCATCACGTTCCAAGCTGCATCCGGTGCACACTTCAATGTCTTGGTTGAAGAGGTCGCTAAGCAAATCGAAACATGAAGAGTTTTCTATAGCGCCGTGCCACACAATCCGGCCAGGAGCCAGAGTCACTACAGCGCTAACCACCAAATCATCCATTTCAGGCCCGGAACCGTCTGTATTGCGGCTTCGGAACACTCCCATATCCCCTCTTACAGGTTCGAGTTGGGCATCGAGCAGCTTATACCCGCCCTGGGGATCCCTGTGTATGTTTATGACCGGCACTGAGTATTTCTGCCTGCTCATAAAATGCCGCAGCAATCTTAGGAACTCCCTGTATTCCCTGTTTATCAGATGCTCTCTTACCATGTGGTCCACGAAATCAAAGAGATCTTCCAGATAGTCCTTGAGCCTGAAGGTAATGAAACCTTCTAAAATGATCTGATCTTCCCTTTCCAGATACTCTGAGAGTTTGGCCCATACCCTGCTCTTTCGCTGACTCCGCTTGACTGAATACCCATTGCCCCTTCCGTTGTTCAAAACCCTCAATGCTTTAGCTTTCAGCAGCGCCCTGTCTTTTTCAGACAAGTATGCGTAATTGGCATCGATCAGCTTTACGACAAGAAACTTCTCGTATTCATCAATGATAATATCTGAGAGGCCGTTAGCTATTGAACTCTTGATCTTACGGTGCACTTGATTGCTGGAGTTGTGATAGCCCTGACCTGACGGCAAGCAATGAAGGATCAGGCTCCCGCCTGAGGAAGACTCGCGGACATCAACCCTGACCCCCTGCTTTTGCCATTTTCCTATCTCCCGGTCGACAAAATTCCGGATGGAGTTTAAGGCCCTGGTAGACGCAACTGAGAATGTGTTCAGGAATGCCACCTCCCAGTTTAGTATGTCTTGGGCTAATACAGGGTAATTCCAGCCAGGGTGAATGCCGCAGTACCCAGTGGCGGCAAACGCCACAAGGGTAATCAAGCTGTCTGTCTTGAGTCTGGATATAATTTTCCGAAACTAAGAAATTCAGGTACTCTAATAGGCCGTTAAGAAACCATTAGAAGGCATTGCGGGGCTGAGCTTGTGGCTTCGCCCCGCAAATCCTGAAGTAGAACATTTTACCGAGTGCAAGCAGGAGATATTTCCATCTATGAGTCTGGTTTTTCCTTAAGTTCCTGGTTGCCCATTAGCCCTTTAAGCAAAGGCAGAAACTCAAGGGGCATGGGAAACACAATGGTAGAATGGGTATCCATAGCGATCTCAGAGAGCGTCTGCAAGTACCTAAGTTGTACCGAGATGGGTTGAGCGGCCATTACTCCTGCAGCTTCTGCAAGCTTTTGAGATGCCTGGAGCTCGCCTTCAGCAGCGATTACTTTAGCCCGCCTGTCCCTTTCCGCCTCAGCTTGCCTTGCCATGGCACGCTTCATGTCATCAGGAAGTTCAACAGCTTTAACCTCAACCATGGTAACTTTGACTCCCCAGGCATCAGTGGCAGCGTCCAAGATTTCCCTGAGGACTTCATTGAGTTCTTCCCTTTTGCTCAAGAGCTCATCCAATTCGTGCTTGCCGAGTATCGATCTCAGGGTAGTCTGACCGAGCAAGCTCGTGCTCTTAACATAGTCTGCCACCTGGGTTACTGCCAAGGCAGGGTCAAATATGTGGAAATACACCACGGCATCTACAACTACAGGTACGTTGTCCCTGGTAATAACTTCTTGTTTAGGTACATCAATCGTGAAAGTCCTAATATCAACAATTCTAAGCTGGTCTATCCCAAAGGGCATGAGTGCGACGAGTCCAGGTTCCAACACACCCCGGAGTTTACCTAACCGGAAAGCTACTCCTCTTGTATACTCGCGTACAATCCGGTAGGAGGTCAGTAAAGCTACGATAAGTATCAACAAAGCAAACACTCCTATTGGCGGGGACAAGGCGGATAATGTGAAGGCAATCGCTCCCAGCCCTCCATGAAACAGTGCAACAGCTGTGTCTTTCCGGGATAGGGCAAGGGCCAAAGTGATAACCCATATTAACCCGGCGACCAGTGTAGGAATAAACAGTATTCTCAAATACCTCACCCCCTTACCATCAAATCCAGTCTGAAGTTTGCAGGTATACTGCCCAAGTGTTTACCATCCTTACTAATATATACGCTGTGTTGACAGCCCGGCATCATGGGGCTCCATTGTCTGGGGGCTACCTTGTGCTGCAACTCTGGGAATCATAACAGGAGTGGCAAGAGCTTTCGGTGCGGACCTAAGAGTCATCTATGGAGCTATTGTAATTGTGTTTCTCCTCCTGGCACGCGTGGTTGCCAGGTATCTAAAAGCTGACAGCGAGCTGGTACTGGAGATCCCCCCGGTAAGGGTACCGTCAATCAAGGCGGTAGCCAGTAAAGCCTGGATGCGCATGGAAGGGTTCTTCAAACAAGTACTGCCTGTTCTCATGGTAACGGGACTTGGCGTAAGAATCCTGCTTGACACTGGTATTCTGTCAGTTTTGTCACGGTTGGATCCGATCAGTACCAGCTTCTTCGGAATTAGCGGCCAATCCCTTGTATCAGTGGCTGTTACTGTGGTTCAGCGTTACGCAGCTCCCATGGTGCTTCTCAACCTGCCTTTGAGTGCACGCGAAGCTACCATAGCCGCATCCATGATCTCGCTCTCTTTGCCATGCATCCCTGTTTCTTATCTGATTGCAAAGGAATTCGGATGGAAGACTCTTGCTTCGATTTTTGCGCTTGCTATAGGGATTACTCTCAGTACCGGGTTCGTGTTGAACCTGATACTGCCTGTTCTGTGAAACACAACTCAATATAGCACTGGAAATGAGGGGAGTATAAGTTGACACTCGTAGAAACCAGACCTGGAGATGAAGTAATCATAGGTACGACAAAAGCCGGTAGAGGAGCTGCCAGACGCTTGTGGGATCTGGGCCTTCTTCCTGGAACTAAGGTGAAGAACGTCGCTTCTCACCCGTTTCGAGGGCCAATCCTTCTTAAGGTAGGCGAATGTACTGTAGCTGTGGGGCGAAATCTCGCGTCCCGCATTCATGTGACGAAGTAGGGTTTAGCGGGCCTTAGATGTTGACTGGTTCTAGCAACTTGAATATGATGTTATCGATATATATCGATAACCATTAGGGTTAGTGTTTATGGGTTTGAGTACATTGAAACGACGGGTACACTATGATTCGTAACGCACAGAGGATAGGAGGTGCCGGTGTGCCAAGACCCATAAAACCCAGGTGGGTGGAGTTCGTTCCCTCTGTCACCTATTTCAAACCGGTTGGAGTACCTATGGCCGAACTAGACGAAGTAACTCTTGGAGTTGATGAAGTCGAAGCTATACGGCTTAAAGACTACGTTGGCCTGGACCAGGAAGAATGCGCCATGCGGATGAACTTGGCGCAAAGTACATTTCAAAGGATACTGACCGGAGCCAGGACCAAAGTTGCCTCAGCACTGGTTGATGGAAAAGCCCTGCGGATTGAAGGAGGAAACTACCTGGTCTCCCCGTTTACCTTCGAGTGTCGGGACTGCAATCACGAATGGGGATATAGCAGCGCGAGCATCGAAGGTATGGCATGCCCAAAATGCGGCGGTTTGAACATTGAGTCATTCAGGAAAGTACCTGTAAGAGATAGCGCGTCGAGGCCCCGTGGCCGGAGAAGAGCATGGACGGGGAAACCCGGGACGGGAAAGATGACAGGTACCCGTGGCTAATAATTGCAGACCTACCTTACAGTCAAGGAGATGATATAAGTGGCAAGCACCAAGACCGAAGCGCCTTTTTCTCAGGAGACTGGGCAATCAACAGAACTGCTCAAACTGGGCCAACCAAGAAATAGTCACATAAGAAAAGTGATTGCAGTTATGAGTGGCAAAGGAGGAGTCGGTAAGTCGTCAGTGGCAGCTCTCTTGGCTTCAGAGCTAGCTAAGCGGGAGTTTTCAGTCGGCCTGTTGGACGCTGACATTACAGGCCCAAGTATTCCCAAACTGTTTGGTTTGAAAGCCAATCCCACAATGGTAGATTCCCAGTTGCTCCCTGAAACCAGCAGGACTTCTATTAGAATCATGTCACTCAACTTGCTGCTGGAACACGAAGAAGACCCTGTGATCTGGCGAGGCCCGCTTGTAGCCGGGGCTGTAAGGCAGTTCTGGACTGACGTATTGTGGGGAGAACTGGATTACATGGTAGTGGACCTGCCGCCTGGAACCGGTGATGTACCGCTCACGGTGTTCCAATCGCTACCGCTGGACGGAATCGTCATAGTCTCAACTCCTCAGAAGCTTTCAGAAATGGTAGTCACAAAGGCGGTAAATATGGCCCGCTTAATGGATATTCCTGTGCTTGGCCTCGTGGAAAATATGGGCTGGGTTGAATGTCCCAACTGCGGCGTCAAGATCGAGCCGTTCGGATCGAGCAGGGCTGATGAAACTGCCAAGTCCATGGGCATTGCTCTCTTAGGTTCCCTGCCCCTAGATCCAAAGGTTAGCGAGCTTGGGGATAAGGGGTTGATAGAGGACTATCGTCACGACGCCATTGAGGTAATCGTGGACAACATATTGGTTCTCTCTGAAAGGTAGGGGAAACAAATGAAAATCGCAGTTGCATCTGATGGCGACAAAGTATCGCTTCATTTTGGAAAGTGTTCTGAATACCGGGTGTTTCATGTGGAAGATGGCAAGGTATTGAGTCAAGAAACGCTCAAGAACCCGGGACACGAGCCAGGAGTACTCCCCAAGTTCCTGTCGGAACACGGTATCGACTTAGTTATCGCCGGCGGCATGGGACCAAGGGCGGAACAACTGCTGCAGGATTATGGCATTAAGACTGTATCAGGGGTTCTGGGCCCTGTTGAAGAGGTAGTTGAATCATACCTGAAGGGCACCCTCATAACCGGCCGGAGTTCTTGCGAGCACATTACGTAGCTGGATCAAAACGGTGATTGTCCCGTGGTTTGAGTAAAGAATAAAGGTGGCAGTCTTCTGCCACCTTTGCTGTCTGTAACTTAATCCCTGTATACCCGTTGAAGTTACCCATCGACAGGCGGTTGCGTCCTCCCCGCTCCCGGTTACACAGTCTTCTGGGTTAGAGCAACTCAGCTATAATCCTGGCAACGATAGAACGGGCAAGTACCACAGGTACCCCTAGTTTATCCTTTACAGCTTGTTTGTCTGCCAACGTAT
>FZPS01000168.1_pt52 | contig 142618 bp, 119 predicted proteins | sample 1817821 | NCBI WGS metagenome assembly FZPS01 (sample SAMEA104158645, study PRJEB21678) | metagenome | place: Germany | collected 2015-04-21
CAAATTCTTTTCTTATATTTAACATCTCAATAATATAGTCCATGTCTTGCCCTCCATGGTTCTTAATATCTTACTTTAAAAAATCATCTACTTCCTTCTGTGTTTGAGGCACTACTATTTTTCCATCCTTTAATATACCTTGATCGTACTGGTCTGAATCAACACCTATTACCCAAACCTTTTCTCCTTTTTCCGACCTGGCCTTAGCTTCATTAAATACACCATTCCCAACTCCACCGGCAGCGTGGAAGATTATATCTATACCCTTACCGTACATGCCTGCTGCTAAGGTCTGGCCTGCAGGTATATTGTCAAAGGAGCCTTGATATTGGGCATCTGTTATACTGGCCTTAGTAGCTAGATTTTTATTGGCATAAAGTACTCCTGCCTGATAGCCGTAATAAAACTTCTCTACTGGTGGAATTTTCATACCACCTATAAAACCTAACTTACCAGTTTTAGAGGATAAGGCTGCAGCAAGGCCTACTAAAAATCCTGCTTCATGCTCATTAAAGAAAACAGAAACTATATTGTCATGATTTACAAATTTCTGATCTCCTCCATGGGGCTGCCCATCTATTAATATAAATGAAACATCCTTGTGGACTTCTGCCGACCTATTCACAGCAGTCTCCAGCTTAAAACCTGGTGCAACAATTATCTTGCTTCCTGTCTCTGCTAAAGTATCTATAGCATTTATGTAATCTGTTTCTTGAACATCATTTGGCTTAAGATACTGAGATTCTATAGTACCCTTCTCATCTTCATACCTTCGTATACCTTCCCAACTTCCTTGATTAAAGGATTTATCGTCTATAGTTCCTGCATCAGTAACCATACCTACCTTAATTTTTTCCTCAGTTTTAGTCCCTTTGTTAACATCATCTCCTGTTTCATCACCCTTTTGTACACAGGATGTGCATAGTGAAGTTATGAGCAATGAGGACACTATTGCTGATAAGATCTTTTTTCTCATGACTATTCCTCCTTGTTTTTTTCATACTAAAGCTACCCTCAGTTTGTATATGAATAGTATGTGTTTAATTTTTTCTTTTTATTTGATTTTTTTACATAAAAAACAGACACCTCACAAATGCTGTGTGGTATCTGTCTCTTAAAATTTCATATTTGATTTTTTTAATATTGAATATCTACTGTAGGCTATAATAGTTTTTGGAACTTTTCATAGACCTCAGGATAATTCCTCTTCAATTAATAATTTTAAACTTCTCCTTGTCCACAAAGGCTTGAACTGTTTCTCCCTTAGCTAATAGCTTTTGGTCATTCTTCCTCTTAATATTATATGTTAATAATACCTTAACTGGACTTAATTCTTTCAAAGATGTTTCTATAAGTAAAATATCTCCGTATTTTGCCCCTTCCTTATACTTGCACCTTGTTTCCATAATAGGCATCATTATCCCCATTTGCTCCATCTCTGCATATTCCATACCAACTCCTCCAATAAAATCTTCCCGAGCAGCTTCAAAATAAACATAATAATTTGAGTGATGAACTATTCCCATCTGGTCTGTCTCAGCATACCTTACTTTTAATTCTGTAATACTCTTATACATGTTTCCTCCTCTTTCTATAGATAAGCATTTTAAAAGGACTATCTATATTAAAACTAGATACAACAATTTTAATGTTTTTATAAAAAATAATCAATGTTCGCTCTTTATTTCTGGAAAAGAAAGTAGATGGACAAGTAACTTTTAGAGTTTTGTCCATCTACTTTCTTCTTTAATAGAGCCTTATATATTATGAATATACACGAAAACCCACCTGAGCGGCAGCATATTTTATTGGATTAGCCTTAGTTTGATAAAAAGTTTGTACATCATTTATCCATAAAGGTACTGTATGATAATGCCGTTTATTAGCTTCTAATATCCAGATCTTATAGTCCTCATCTACAACAACATCAAAGCCTAGATCTCCGTAGTTTTCCTTTTGGGATTCTAAAGCCTTACAAATACTCACACAAGCCCCTATAATTTCTCTTTTGATTTTAAAGATCTCCTTCTGAGTTAAATTAAATTCATCATAAAATATATCTTCAAAGTAGGCAGTGCTTCCCCAGTTACTACAAATATCTCCTCTTGAGCCTATTAAAGCAATAATACCAGTACACTGCCAGTCTAAAGTTTCGTTCTTTTGCATTATTACTCTAAAATCCATGTGCCTTCCCTTAACCCTTAATGGATTAATAGCCTGTTGTACAATATACTTATAGTTCCTAACAATTTCGTCTTTTATATAGGCCGCTGTTTCTTCAGCTGTAGAAAATTTAATCATATCTTCTCCCTGTTTTGGCTGAAGACCATATCCTTCTTCCAATTTACTAACCTTATATAGACCTCTTGACAAGGTTCCATTTAAGGGTTTCAAGTAAGCAGCCCCATATTTATCTACCACATCTTCTAGATTCTTGAAATCTAAGTATAAGCTAGTTTTTGGTAGATATTGTACTGCTCTTTTACTTTTACTTATTTTCTTCCAAAACTCCCACTTGTTAAAGAAATTGGAGTTAAAAAGTTTATTATTTGTTTCTTCTTGTAATTGGCCCATTATATCATCTGATAACATAGTTCTAGAAAAGATAGACTCAGGTATAGGAAAGGTACCTGCTACCCAGGGCAATCCCCTACCTACAAAATTACTATCATAATAATAGCCCTCTACAGATTTGTTTTCAAAATCTATAATATCAGTAGAAAAAGCTACTAGTAGTCCACCTATTTCAGGATATATTAAAGTGTAGTTCAATAATTTAGTCAAGGTACTTTTACTCATTCTGGATCTTTCACTGGTCATTAATAATCCTATAATCGGTCCTATTCTAATGGAGCCCTTTTCTACTCTTATCTGATACTGGACCTTGTCTGGAATCATTAATTCCTTTATAACATTCTCAGACAATACTAGCTTATCAATCTCTAGTTTTTTACTTCTGATTAATTCAACCTCTGCAGCTTTCCCTGCTACTTTAATATTAATTCGACTTTTTTTAAAAGCAGAGCTTCCCTTCATAAAGCTTTCCGCTACTATTAACTGATCTTTGATACTATTATCACTTTCTATATTATAAAGCATTCTTATCTTCCTCCTCACTACCAAATCCCGCCAATGCCTTTCCATATCTAAGTGGGCCTGATAGGATATTGTAATAGGCTTGTATATCACTTGCTCTCAAGGCTATACCTGGGTGGGGCCTTCTATTATTTACTTCTATAAGCCATATATCCTTATTTGTATCTACTCCTAAATCTAGGCCTAAGGTTCCAAAATTGAAGCCATATTGGTCTAAGGTTTCACAGACTTTCACACACAAGGAAATCAATCTTTCTTTAAAAATGAAAGCCTCAGTATGAGAAGATGCTATAACATCTTTAATAAGATCCATTGCAGGCATAGCTGCACCTCCGCTGGATATATTACTTACAACACTGTCTTTAGCCCCTACTCTTGTTATCATGCTACTACACTGCCACTTCTTGCTTTCATCCTTTTGCATTACACATCGGAAATCTACTAAGCCACCATCATATTTAATTAAGTCAATGCCCTGTTGAATAATAAATTCCCCTGGTCTAAGCAAATTATCAATTTCCCTATATAGTTCTTCCCCCTCTTCCAATAACCTATCTTCATTGCTATCATCTTTTCTATATCTAAAACGTATTTTTTCTCCCTCTTTGTTAATCTTGATAACACCAAACCCCTTCATTCCCCCAATAGGTTTTGCATAGATATTTTGGTAATTTTCTATCATTTGGAATAAATCTTCTTTATTTTCATAAACTATAGTACGAGGAATATGATCTATAATATCAACTTCCTTTGAAAACCACTTGTAGGTATCCCATTTATCAAAATTATAATTATTAAAGGTACTGTCACCAATAAAAGTTAAGAAATGGTTTTCCCACTGCCTACTTAATTTTGATTTTCTATAAATTGATAATGGATAGGGGAAAGTCCCTTTATCCCAAGTATCTTTTTCAGGATTATAGCAATATCCTTCTATAGTGTTATTGTCCTTATTAACCTTGTCCAGTGAAAAGGTTATTATAGCACCGTTAATTCTTCCGTAGTCTATAACATTTAATGCAATTTCCTTAAGCATTCTCTTAGAAAGATCCTTATTCTTTTGGCAAGCTAGAATACCAATACAAGGACCAAGAATGATTTCTGTTCCCTTTACCTTCACCTCATAAGTTGGGTAGCTAGGAATGAAGAGCTGATCTGCTAGCTTTTTACTTAAAACAATATCATCGTATTCTAGTTCTTCAGAGATTAATATATCAGCAAAAAGTTTCTTTGCTCCAAAACTTACAAATCCCCATTTTCTTTTTCCTATATTTAAATTTTCTGCTAGTTGTGTACTTATAGTAATATTAGCTTTTGAAGATTGTTCTACCTTTATTTTAACTCTGTCATACATATCATTCACCTCAACTAAAATTGTCTTAAAAACCAGCCAAATAGGCTGCATATAACATTGGGGTATATCTTATCCCTAAATAGGTATCATAATCTAATTTCTTAAAACCCTTAAAACTAGGAAAAACATTAGCTTCTATAATCCAGGGCTTACCTTGTACATCTAGGGCAATATCTATTCCAAACTCGCCGAAATGATGATCCAACCTATCTAAACTCTTACATAGTTGAAAACATATATCATAAACATCTTCCTTTATCTTCTCCCTTTCTTTTTCTTCCACATCAAAAGATCTTTTCAATGCCTCATGAAGAGTTAAAGCATATCCTCCACGAGATATATTAGTAATTAAGTTTTTTTTAGCTGCAACTCTGCATTCCACACCAGAGCACTGCCATCTTTCCCTTGAATTCTTTTGCATTACTACTCGAATATCGTAAGGAGCGCCATCAACTTTGGCCATTTCCAAATATCTTTGTGTCAAATAACTATCAAAAAAATCTTTGTTTTCTAGGAAGAAATCCCTTAGCTTTTCATCATTGTCTAATAGAAATTCTTTAACATCCCTGTATCTATAATCAGAAACTTTAAAACCTTCTTCTATTTTAGATATAATACATATGCCTCTACCTCTAGATAAATAGATAGGCTTTAAAATAACATGGCCTACCCTATCTATAAAGGTTTTTACCTGTCTATAATCCACGGTAACTTCTGTATCTGGCAGATATTCTACTAATGTCTTTCTCTTCTTTATATGCTTATATAAATAAAACTTTCCAAATCTCCAAGAGTTAAACATCTTACCTTTAGTAGCTTCCATCAGTCTTTCTATTGTTTCTCTTCTGGAATGAAAGTCTCTTCTATATATGGCTGCTGGTATTGGAAAGCTACCATATTCCCATTTCTTATTGTTCCAATTATAATAGAGACCATAAATTGTAGAGTTTTTCCAATCAATAGTCCTTTCTGAGAAAGCGTATACCAGTCCTCCTATTTTCTTATATATGCCAAATCTATCAGAGTACTTTGTCATGTGTTCAGGGCTATAGAGATAATCGTGAGGTCCTAGTAAAAAACCTATAGTTGGACCTATAACAATTTTTTTGCCAGTAACTTTAATTTGATAGATTACTTCCCGTTGAATTTTTAATTTATCAACTAATTTACTGGATATAATAATTTTCATAGGGTTATCGTAATTTTCCCCACCTTTGAAATCTAATTCCCTAGAAATCCTTATATCTACATTGCTTGAACTCCTACCGAATACTACTTTTCCTACTTGCTCTAAATTCCTATCTACTCCTTCTGGTAAAGCCATTAGGTCTTTATTAGCAGGCGCTACTTCAAAACTTATCCACATATACTATTCCTCCTCTTACGTAGCCCTATAATAACGAGAAAGTGAAACCATATTCTTATAAAACTTCTTGCCTATGTCACCTTTTAATAATTCCTTGAAAAAATAACGATCTAAGCCCCCTAAGTGAAGGAAATATCCTTTACCTTCATGACTAAATATAATGTCAATAAAACAATGTCCTATAGAAGGTAAATAATTGTTGATTTCCTGAATTGATTCCTTAGCTGCCTTTTCTGCATATTTTAGATTTAAATATTCAACTTCCTTAACATTGGAATCTGGGTAAAAAACATTCTTTAAAAGATCCCATTTATTATCGCTGTTTTTTTGCATGTAAATTCTACAAATTAGTGGATGATTATTAGATAATACCAAGTCAGGAACTTCAATAAACAGCCATCTCCGTTGACAAAGAGATGCATCTATATAATCACAGATATGACCTTTTTTAAAATATTGGGATCCTCGAACAATATCAGAATCTGGATCTGGATCAGGTTCAGCATAGATTAGTCTTCCTAAACTGGACCCTCTAGAAGGCATGATTAGATACTTTTTATCATATTCAGGCCTATAGTTCCTTTTTGATTTATCATAAATAAAGTAAGGTAATGCATAGTTAGCCACTTTATCATTGGAGGAAATTATCTCCATAATCATCCATTGATCAAATTTATTAATAAAATTTATCAATTTAAGGCCTTCCATTTCCTCTAATGCCTTCCGGACCTTTATACCTGCCCCTTCTCTCTGAAGACTAAAGTTGAAAATTATATTAGGCAAGGGTACTTGAACATTACGCAATTTTCCCTGAGATATTAATGTGCCGGAAACTAACCTTTTCTGTAGATTTATATTTGAAGTTGTAAAAACAATCATATCTTCATCAAATGAACTTTTATACTTTCGGAAAAGAGAATGCAAAATCTTTGCATATTCCTCTTCCATGTCGTTAGAACTCAATATGCCAATCACCTTTATCCCTCCTCAATTTAGAGTATGGCCACTTGTATCTTTTTGTGCTTAACATATAACTTGAAAAGCAAATGTTAAAAATATGTTATGCTGGAGGAATGTCCTTTTACACCATTCCTTTTATGTGTTAATATATTTGTAGATTTAAAATCCACAAGTTAGGAGTGCTAGTTTGAATAATTCACATCCATCTTTGAAACCTAGCTATAGGAAGATCCCTGTTTTAGACAAATTAGCCTATGGTATAGGAAATTTTAGTACAGGTGTTTCTATGCAAGTTATATCTGTTTTCCTAATATTTTATTGTACCAATATACTTAATGTTTCTGGTAGTTTAGTTGGTGTTGCCACTAGTGCAGGGATTGTATGGGACGCCATTACCGACCCTCTTATGGGCTATGTTTCCGATAGTACAAGATCAAAAAGACTAGGCAGAAGACATATATATATTCTTATTGGCAGCTTTGGTTTAGCCTTGTCTAATTTTTTTCTTTGGAGCATATCTCCTAATTGGTCGTATAGAGTAAAGATCTTAGCCCTGTTTTTAGCTCTTTTTGCTATTAAGACTTTTTCTACAATATACGTTACCCCCTATACAGCCTTAGGAGCTGAGCTAACTAATGATTATAACGAAAGAACCTCCATACAGAGCATAAAAACCATCTTTTTTCTAGCTGGTTTGGCTTTTGCTTCTGTAGCAGTATTGATCTTGTTCTTTAAACCTACAGCTGAATATCCCATGGGCCAAGGAAACCCAGCTGCCTATCCTGTAATGGGCCTATATACATCATTATTAATTTTACTTTTAGCATTGATATGTTTCTTTTTTACAGAGAAATATATTCCTATACTAAATGAAAATATAGAAGAAAAGCCTAGTAAATTTAAGCTTTCCATAATGTTTAAATCATTTTTACAGGTATTAAAGAATAAAAACTTTAGGGCAGTAGCCTTTCCCTATATGTACAGCAATTTAGTAACAGCCCTTCTCACTGGCTTAGGCATGACTGTTTTTACAAATGTCTTTTTACTAACCAGTGGTGAAATATCTATTATACTTGCTGTCTTGCTTGCTTTTAGTGTCCTATCTCAACCATTTTGGACAATGACCTCTAATGAATTAGACAAAAAACCTGCTTTACAAAAATCTTTATTGATTTGTATAGTGTCTTGTAGCCTTTTGCTTGTTTTAGTTATTGTAAAGGACTTTATTAAAGGAAATTCTCTAGTCTTTCTACCTTTTGCAGCACTGGCAGGCTTTGGTATAGGCGGATTAATGTCATTGCCTCTATCAATGATCGCGGACATTATCGATACAGAGGAACTGAAAACTGGTGTTAGGTCTGAAGGCACTTATTACGGTTGCCTAACCTTACTTTATAAACTTGGACAAAGTATAGCCATATTGCTTGTAGGTTTCTTATTAGACATATTGTTTTTTACTAATTTAAGTGCAAATACCGATGAGTATATAATGGGTTTTATCTTAAGTATAGGTTCTATCATTTTCTTTGCACTGGCAGGTAGAAGTGTATTGAACTATAGCTTAAGTAAGGAGAAAATTGCAGAGGTGCAAAAGGAAATTGCAAGAAAAGTTCATTCAGAATCAACAAATAAGGACTCAGCCATATAGCTGAGTCCTTATTTGTTATAAAACAATCAATTTTGATTATTAATTTTTATAATTCCCATGATATTTTAGCTATTATAATACAAGCTGTCTGAAGGATATTCTGGGTCACTGGTGATATCTACTCCAAGAGCCTTAAAAGTCTGTTCTTCATTTCTACTTAAGATTGTGGTAGAGTGAGCTTGGCAACCTTTAAGCTTTGTTAACTGTTCCAAGGCAACTTGTGCTGTTGGATTTGTAGCTGCACTAATACTTAAGGCAATTAAAATTTCCTCACAATTTAAGGGTGCATTTTTAATTCCTAAAGTCTTAGTTTTTAGATTGATTATAGGTTCTAATACCACCGGAGATAATAGATAAATATTATCAGATATTTTAGCACAGTATTTGATAGTATTAAGAATTACTGCTGATGTAGCAGACATTATTGCTGATGCCTTACCAGTAATAATCTTTCCATCTTGTAACTCTAGGGCTACTGCAGAACAAATCTCATTTTTATTTCCTTCCTTTTTCAACCGTGCAGCTTTTTCTCTAGCTGGCATAACTACCTTTCGATCTTCCTCTTTAAGATTCAAGCTTTCCATAATAATTTTTGCTCTTTGAAAAACTTCGTCGTCTATATAGCCCTTTTTATAGTCACAGGCTGTTGCATAATATCTTCTAATTACCTCCTGACAGGAAGCTTCCTTAACCTCTTCATCGTTAATAATTCCGAAACCTACTCTATTAACGCCCATATCAGTTGGAGACTTATAAACCGATTCCTTACCAGTAATTTTTTCTATAATTCTTTTTATTACAGGGAACATTTCTACATCCCTATTGTAGTTTACTGCCACTTCATTGTAGGCATCAAAATGAAAGGAGTCAATCATATTTACATCCTTAAGGTCTACTGTTGCAGCCTCATAAGCAATATTAAGAGGGTGTTTTAAAGGAATATTCCAAACTGGAAAGGTTTCAAATTTAGAATAACCTACAGCCTTTCCCTGCTTATTTTCATGATAAAGCTGGCTTAGGCAAGTTGCTAATTTACCGCTACCTGGACCTGGTGCCGTTACCACTACAATTGGCTTAGTAGTTTCTATATATGGATTGCTACCATAACCTTCGTCACTAACGATAGTATCTACATCTGTAGGGTAGCCATTAATATTTTTATGGGTATATACTTTTATACCTCTTCTTAAAAGCTTATTCATAAATACCGTAGCCGCAGGCTGATTGTCATATCTAGTAAGGACTACGCTATTTACATCTAGGTCGTAATCTCTAAGGTCATCAATAAGTCTCATTACATCCATGTCATACGTTATTCCAAAGTCTCCACGGATTTTATTTCTTTCTATATCCCCTGCATATACACAAACAATAATTTCAACTTTCTCCCTTAACTTATGAAGCAATTTTATTTTTGCATTTTCGTCAAAACCAGGTAAGACCCTTTTTGCATGATAATCGAACAAAAGCTTACCACCAAACTCTAAATATAACTTATCATAATTATTAACTCGTTCTAGAATATATTTTGATTGCTCTTCTATGTATTTCTTATGATCAAATCCTATCTCCATCCAGAAACCTCCTCCACCAGTGATTCTATTTTATTTCTTCTTCATATTTTTATTTGTATCAACAACATTTAATTATTACATATTTCTACACTAAAGTAAACAATATAATTAGGATTCAATAAATGATTTATGATTTTATGGTAATTGAGGGTAATTTTAGGAATAAGTAAATTGACAACAGACCAATTGCCTATTGTCAATTGAAGATATTTTTTATATTTCCATAATTATAGGAATAATGGTAGGTCTTCTTTTTGTTTTTTCATATAATAATTTCTCTAGAGATTTCTTTATCTTATTTTTTAGTATACTCCATTCTAAGAGTCCTTCACTTAAACACTTTTCTAGCTGGGCCTTAGCTACTTTTTTTGCTTCACTGATTAAATCTTCAGATTCCTTAGCGTATATAAAGCCTCTAGTTATAACATCTGGACCTGCTATAATACTACAAGATTCTCTTTCTATTGTAACTACTATTGTGAACATACCATCTTGGGCTAGGCTCTTTCTATCCCGAAGAACTATATTACCTACATCTCCAACGCCAATTCCATCCACTAGGACTATACCAGCAGGAACCCTACCAGCCTTCATAGCTCCCTTGTCAGTAATCTCTAAAACTTCTCCTGTTTCAATAATAAAGACTTGAGATTTATCCATGCCTAGATTTACAGCTAATTCTCCATGACGTTTTAAATGTCTATATTCTCCATGTACAGGTAAAAAATATCTAGGACGAGCTAAAGTATGGATTAGTTTTATCTCCTCCTGGTAACCATGACCGGATACATGAACTTCTTCAATATCGTCATAAACAACATCTGCACCTTTTCTAAAGAGTTCATTTATAACTTTTGAAATGAACTTTTCATTACCTGGTATTGGTGATGCTGAAACAATGTATAGATCCTTAGGTTCAATTTTTAGTTTTCTGTGGCTACCAAAAGCTAGCCTTGATAAAGAAGCCATTGGTTCACCTTGACTGCCTGTTGTTATAATAGTAATTTGCTCATTAGGGTAATTATTTAGTTCATCTGCTGTTATGGCTGTAGTTTCAGGTATATCTAAGTAGCCTAATTCTCTGGCTACCTTAGACACATTTTCCATGCTCCTGCCTACAAAGGCTACCTTTCTATTATACTTTATTGAAGAATCCACAATCTGTTGCATCCTATGTATGTTAGATGCAAAGGTAGCCACAATAACTCTTCCTTCTGCCTTAGCAAAGATTTTTTCAAAAGTATCTCCAATGGTTTTCTCTGAAATGCTATGTCCGCTTCTTTCCACATTTGTGCTATCTGCCATCAATAATAAAACTCCCTTTTTTCCTAAAGCAGAAATTCTCTCCAGATCCATCACCTTTCCATCAATAGGAGTGTAATCTATCTTAAAATCACCAGTGTGCAATATTATACCTAAAGGAGTATGGATAGCTAAAGAGCAAGAATCTGCTATACTATGGGTATTTCTAATAAATTCCACATAAATATGGCTTAATTTGACAACCTCACCTGCTTCTACACTTACTAATTTACAATCATCTAGTATGTTGTGTTCCTCTAATTTTGTTTTTACAATACCTAAGGTTAATTTACTTCCATAAACCGGTACATTTAATTGCTTTAATATATAAGGCAAAGAACCTATGTGATCTTCATGTCCATGGGTTAAAAATATTCCCTTTACTTTTTCTTTGTTTTCTAGTAGGAAACTTATATCTGGGATTACTAAATCAACGCCATACATCTCCTCATCAGGGAAGGCTAGACCACAATCAATTACCATAATTTCATCCTTATACATTATAGCTGTAATATTCTTACCTATCTCCCCAAGCCCGCCTAAAGGTATTATTTTTACACTCTGCCCTTCCATTTTTATCCCTCTGCCTTTCTATAGTTTAATTTATATATTATTTTCCCTATAAAGAGTATTAATAATTCTATATATTATATTTTTTTATACAAAAATAATAAGTCCGGAATAATCCAGACTTATTAAGGAGATGGGATATTATGTTATTTTCTCTTTTTGCGTGTTTGAATATCAAATGCTACTGCTGCTACTAACACTAAGCCTTTTATTATATATTGATAGTGTATACCTACTCCTAATAGGTTCATACCGTTGGTCAAGGAAGCTATAACAAATGCTCCAATTATGGAACCTGTAACCTTACCAACACCACCAGCTGCAGATACACCACCTACATAGGCTGCTGCAATTGCATCCATTTCAAAGCCAGTTCCTGCAACTACAGATGCAGACTGCAAACGTGCAGTAAACAAAATTCCTGAAAGTGCTGCTAGCATACTCATGGAGGCAAAAACTATATAAGTTATCTTTCTTACATTGATACCACTAAGTTTAGCTGCTTCAATGTTACCACCAACCGCATATATATGTCTTCCTAACTGAGTTTTATTAGTAATAAAGTGATATATACCAACTACAATAGCAACTACAACAGTTGTCCAAGAAAATCCGTTATAATTAGCTAATACCCATGTTAAGTAGCCAATGATTGCAGATATAAATAACAACTTAAATATAAACAATGGCATTGATAGTACTTGGAACTTATACTTAATATTAGTTTGTCTTGTCTTAAATTGACTCCAAATATAATATAGTATTACTAAACCACCTATTATAAGAGTTAAAATATGAATGTCACTATCTTTTACTATATCTGGTATAAATCCATTTCCTATTGCATTAAATGTCTTATTAGGAACTATTATAGTACCTGATTTTCCAGTGATTAATAGAAGGGCTCCTCTAAAGATCATCATACCTGCAAGGGTAACAACAAAAGCTGGTATTTTAAGTCTACCTACTAATAATCCATTCCATAGTCCTATAACTATTCCAAGAATTAAAACTATAGGGATTACTATAAATACAGGTAAGCTATATTTAGTTAAGAGTATTGCTGCCACAGCTCCTAAAAATCCAGCAACAAACCCTACGGATAAATCTATATTACAGATTATTAAAATCAGGGTCATACCTACAGTCAATACTGCTACATAACCATTTTGGTTAATTAGATTACTAATATTTCTAGATGAAGTAAAAACCCCGCCGGTAGCTACAGAAAATATAACCATTATAACTACCAAGGCAATATACATCCCATATTCTCGTATATTTTCTTTTATTAATTGTTTGGCTTCTTTAAGTAACGACATCTTAAACCTCCCCTATCCTTATAAATAGCTTAAAGATTAGTCTTCTTTCAATTTGCTTTGTCTAAGCTAGCTCTAATATGTTGCCAGCTGCATAATTTTTTCTTGGGTTGCTTCTTCCTGAGATAGCTCTCCAACAAACTTTCCATCAGCCATTACATATATTCTATCGCTCATACCAAGAACTTCTGGAAGCTCTGAGGATATCATAATTATGCTCATACCCTGATTTACAAGTTCATTCATTAAAGTATATATTTCGAATTTAGCACCTACGTCGATACCTCTAGTAGGTTCATCTAATATCAATAACTTAGGCTTTACAAACATCCATTTTGCCAAAGATACCTTTTGTTGATTTCCACCACTTAAATTTCCCACTTTTTGTTCTATACTAGGTGCTTTAATATTTAAGGAGGACTTATAGTCATTTGCTATCAAGATCTCTTCATTTTCATTAATAACTCCATTTGTTGAAAGTTCTTGTAAGTTTCCTAAAGTTATATTCCTCTTAATATCATCTATTAATATAAGACCATTACCTTTTCTATCTTCTGTTACATATGCTATACCAGCATCTATAGCATCTTTTACATTTTTAAATTTCACTTTTTTCCCTTCAATATATATGTCACCTTCAAGTTTATAATCTTTAGAGTTTCCAAAAATACTAAGGGCAAGTTCTGTTCGACCCGCTCCCATTAAGCCCGCTATACCTACAATTTCACCTTTTCTTACATTAAAGTCGATGTGCTTAAGGACTTGTCGTCCTAAATTAACATCGTAACCACTCCAATTAACAGCCTCGAAAAAAACCTCACCTATTCTTTTATTAGGTCTTTTTGGATATATATCACCTATTTCTCGGCCAACCATATGCTTAATTATCTTGCTTTCTAAAACTACTTCATCCTCAACGTGCATAGTGCTAATGCTTTTACCGTCTCTTAACACCGTTATGTTATCTGCAACAGATGTAACTTCCTTTAATTTGTGAGATATTAATATGGAAGTTACTCCTTCCTTTTTAAGTTCCTTTATTAATTCAAGTAAATTTTCACTTTCTATTTCATTTAAAGCTGCTGTTGGCTCATCAAGTATTAACAACTTTACATTTTTACTTAAAGCCTTAGCTATTTCTACAAGTTGTTGCTTACCTACACCTAGATCCTTAACCTTAACTGAAGGCTGTACGTCAAGACCAACTCTTTCCAGCATTTTTTCCGCTTGAACTATGGTTTCATTCCAATCAATTAATTTACCTTTCATTATTTCATGACCTAAAAATATATTTTCATATACAGTCATTTCAGGAATAAGCGCTAACTCCTGATATATAGTTGCTATACCAACATCTTCACTATCGCTAATCCGGGAAAACTTTTGTATCTTCCCATCATAAACTATGTCTCCTGCGTATTCCCCATAGGGATATACTCCACTTAATATCTTCATAAGTGTAGATTTTCCTGAACCGTTTTCACCCACAAGACAATGAATTTCTCCTCTTTTTACCCTAAAGTTAACTGAATCCAAAGCCTTTACACCTGGGAATGTTTTGGTAATATTATTCATTTCTAAAATATATTCATTCATAGTTGAATCTCTCCTTAATAGGAAATTCTTTTATTACAAGCCTATTGGCTACAGAAACACTTAAGTAATTTCCGTAATTTTTCTATATCAATGAATAGTGATAGGTGAAGCTATCACTATTCATTAAGATATTTTTACTTACTATTCTAATCCTGTGAATTCAGATGCCTTGTAGTAGTCAGAATCAATTAAAGCAGATTTAACTGTATCCTTGTCAACAACTATAACTTCTGTTTGCTTAGCCTTAACATCAACTTTTCCATTGTTATATGATCCAGTTGTTTCAGGAGTCTTTTCTTCTAATACTGCCTTAGCCATACCTATAGCATCTTTTACTAGAGTTCTAACATCCTTAAATACTGTCATTGATTGCTTTCCATCAATTATATATTGAATAGAAGCCTTTTCAGCGTCTTGTCCACTGATTACATAGCTTGTAACTGCACTATCTGCAGCAAATGTATCTGCGATTGAACGAGCTGTTCCATCGTTTGGAGCTAAAATGAACACATCACCCTTATCAGCATCTGAAGCTGATGTTAAGTGAGCTTCCGCCTTATTCTTAGCTTCGTTGAAATCCCAGTTTGTAGTTACTTGAGCAAGAATTTTTGACATTTCTTCACGAGTAAGCTTGTCTTTATCTTGTAAAGCAATAGCTTCATTAGAGTTTTTGATTACAAATGTGCCATCCTTGATTTTTGGCTGCAATACATTCCATGCACCTTCAAAGAATAAGAATGCATTATTGTCTGAAGCAGCACCAGCATATAAGTACAATGGATTGTCCTTACCTTCAGCTTTGTCAACTAAGTATTGAGCCTGAGCTTCTCCAACAGCTACACTATCAAAAGTTACATAGTAATCTACTGCATCAGTATCTGTAATTAATCTGTCATAAGCAATTACTTTAATACCTTCTTTTTTAGCTGCTTCTACAGCTGCTGCAGCTGCTGCACCATCGTGAGGACAGATAACTAATACTTTAATTCCTTTAGCAATCAGAGCCTCTACATTTTCTTTTTCTCTAGCTGAGTTACCTTGGCTAAACAATATTTCTACTGAATAACCTGCGTCTTTTACAGCTTCCTTAAATCTAGCTTCGTCTTGAACCCATCTTGGCTCGTCCTTAGTAGGAAGAACTACACCAATGTCAACCTTGCCCTTGTTGCCACATCCGGCTAAAAGCATTGTACCAATAAGCATTACTGATAAAGTTAATAATGAAAGTAATTTTTTCATTTTTTCCCCTCCTTTATTATGATTTAATTATCTCACGGCAAAAGAATTCCGTCACTGTATACGTTTACCTAAAGACCGTAACTTTTTATCCAGTTGCTTTTTTCATTGTTTTGAAGGGTAATTTTTTACGATAAAAAAATACAGATTGCCTTTAAATCTATGCAATCTGTACTTTCAACTAGATAATTTAATCCTTATAAACTTCTTCTCTTAAATGAAAGCCGTCTCTAATGATAGTATCTTCCATATTGTTTTTATCTACAGCTATTGGAGTCAACACATAATAAGGAACATTATTTTTACCATTATATATAGTATGTTTAAGATAAATTGACTCTTTTTTTCCCAACTTCAAAGCTACTTCAATAGCTGGTTCTGCCAGCTTTTCTATAGGTTTATATATAGTAGCATACTGGCTACCCTCTACTATTCTCTGACAGGCTCTAAGATCTGCATCCTGCCCCACTACCTTTACCTTATTGGTTAATCTATGCTCAGATAATGCCTCTATAACCCCTTGTGCTAAGCTATCATTTCCAGCTATGACAGCATCAATTTTTTCCCCTTGCTGCAATTTGGAATCCACTACATTAAAGGCATATTCCCTTAACCAGTTAGCAGACCATTCTTCTGATATAATATTTACTTTCCCATCGGATACAAGGGGCTTTAATACTTTGTCATAGCCCTGCTTAATCATCTTTGTGTTATAATCATTTTCTGCACCATTAACTATTAATATATTTTCTAGTTTTTCTGACTGAATCAATGTATTAGCCATTAATTCTCCAACCTTGAAATTATCGAAAGACACGTATAGGTCAATATCTGCATTTAATACCAACCTATCATAAGAAATAACCGGAACCCCTTGTTCTTTTGCCAATTCCACTGCCTTCGCAGACTTAATATTGTCATTAGGTACTAATATTAGGACATCAATTTTCTGTTCTAATAAATATTTCACTTGCTTTAATTGGTCTTTATCATCGTTATTGGCATTTTGAACTATAAGTTCTGCCCCCATCTCCTTTGCCTTTGCCATTAAAATATCTCTGTCTCTAATCCATCTTTCTTCCTTCAAAGTTCCAAGAGAAAAGCCAATCTTAATTTTTTTCTCACCACTGATTTTATCATTGTCTCTATGGGATCTAGAAAATTTAACTACTTCCATAACAATCAAGGTCAATAATCCACATAGTACAACAGACAGTAGTCCAATAGTTGAATTTTTTAAAAACTTTCTATTAATCACAGTGCTCACCTGCCATACTTACTAAGGATCTATATTCAGTGGGAGTCTTACCGGTTAGCTTTTTAAAAGCTTTACAATAATAGTTAGGGTCATTATAGCCAATTTGTTGACATATTTCCTTTATACTTAGGCTTCTGTTACTTAATAGCTTCATAGATTTCTCCATCCTCAATTCTGTAAGATAATCTATAAAACTCTTGCCTATTTCCTCTTTAAAAACTTTACTGAGGTAGTTGTAGCTTAAATTTACGCTCTTTGCTACATCTTTTAATGATATGTCCTTGCTATAGTTGCGATTGACATACTCCAAGACCATTGGAATAACCCCCTCTGTGTTACTTCCTTTTTGTTTCTGTATCTGCGTAGCTATGGCTGAAAGATAGTTTAAAAATTCATTTCTAAGTTCTTCTTTATTATTAGTCTTTAAGATCCTTAGTACATAAGAGTCTTTTATCTCATATATTTCATTTAATTTATAGGGTAATTTTTTATCTATAATAAATAGCAAGTCCAAAACTTTGGTTTTTATTCTATAAATATCATCGCCATAGGCATTTATTAGCCATAGATAGATCTCTTCAAAGACTTCTTTTGCCTCTGTAATGTTGGCCATTAATATATGGTTAGAAAAAATTATATTCTTATGGCTAGGATAATTGTCCATTTTGCTATCACTATGATCAAGACTCTCAAAACTACTTATAGATTGTCCACTTTGTTCCGATGCAGCAATATAAGCTTCATAACAGGACTTGCCAAAATTATCTATGTTATAATTTCCACCAATACCTATTTTATAATTAAGTTCTCCAAAGCCCTTAAGCTTTTTACTGATCTTTTCACCAATAATTTTTACCCTTTCCTTGAGACTATCTTCACTGTCTAAATTGCTAGTAGGTATGAATGCCACAATTCGATCCTGCATAGGATTTCCTATTAGGCAAGAACATAAGGACTTAAGTTTCATGGTAAACCCATCATAAAGTTCTTGTTTTAACCTATTAAATTTTAAGTTACTTTCTTTTTCTTTATTTTCTATATCTTCAAAAAGTAATATCATAACATATCCCTGTCTTAGACTCATGGCAAATACGTTCTCGTAAAATTCTATTTTATAAGGAGTTTCAATATTAAATAACTTGTTTGTAACAAACTGAGCTTCTAAGATTGGTACTATTCTGTTCATTTTTTCCTTTAGTTGAATTTCTCTCATTAAGGTGCTTCTTTTATCTGCAATAATCTGCCTTAAATGTTCTATAGTTTCAATGACCTTATTCTTACTTATAGGCTTAAGTAAATATTCAGATACCCCTAAACTTAAGGCTTCCTTTGCATAGTCAAAAAATTCATAGGCAGTTAGAATAACAAATAAAGTATCTTTGTTTATACTTCTTATTTGTCTTATTGCTTCCATACCATCTATACCTGGCATATGAATATCCATAAATATAATATCTGGTCTAAGATTAATGGCTTTCTCGATAGCTTCTCTACCATTACTTGCTACATCCACTTGACCAATGTCCTTTACATTCTTTGAAATAATCATTTTCAAAGAATCTGTCACCAAATATTCGTCATCTACAATTAATACTTTTAACATTCTATATGCCACCTCCTTCTTGTTCAACTTTCGGTATCTTTAAGGTTAACCTTGTACCTTGTCCTACTTCACTGTCAATACTTATTAAGTTTCGTCTACTGGATATGTTAAATAGAATTTGCAATCTTTCTAAAACATTATTTAGGCCTATTCCAGTAATATGACTCTTTACGGCCTTTTTATCCCTTTCTGAACTTATAATTGCTTCTATAGTACTTTCATCCATACCCTTGCCGTCGTCTGCAATTTCTATAGTTATATAATCCTCAAAAGACCTAATATTTAGTTCAATTGTTCCGTTTTTCTCTAAATCCTGCAGGCCGTGTATATATGCATTTTCCACTATAGGTTGAATGGTAATTCGTGGTATTCTTACATCTAAAGCTTCCTCATCTATATGGCTTAAGAAAGATATCCTACTTCCAAACCGCTTTTTTAATATATTCATATAATTGTTTACATATTCAACCTCTTCCCTTAAGGAAACCAACTCTTCCATGTTTTTTAGATTGTATCTAAAAAGCTGAGCTATATTTTCCATAAACTCTGAGGATTTATCAGCACCCTCAATCATGGCAAGCTGTGAAGCGGCATTTAAAGTATTAAAAAGAAAATGAGGATTAATCTGAGATTGAAGGAACTTTAACTCTGCTTCCTTTAATAAGCTTTGCATCTTTAGATTATGAACTTCCTGTTCCTTAAGTTTCTTTTCAATCTCTACATGCTCTTTTAATTCATTTATATACTCCTTTATGCTCTTCACCATTTTTATAAAGGCACTGGCCAGTATATCAGTTTCATCACCAGTTTTGGTTTGAGTTAACTCAATGTCAAAGTCACCTTCTGCAATTTTTTCTGCCGAATGAGATAGTTGAGTAATAGGTTTCATTAATTTATAGGTAGATATAAGGGCTATGCAAAGGTTTACAAAAATGGTAGCTATTATTATAATCACATTAACATAACTAATAATATTCATGCTTCTATTTATATTTTCATACTTTTCAGAACCAGCCTTAAGCTTACTGTCTAAAAGCATATTATCATATAACTTAATATAATTACTGATTTCTTCTGTTCTTTGAAAATGAGAGATATACTTGCTACTAATTCTTCCACGCTTAGCTTTTATAGCCTTATCACTCTCAAGCATAAGCTCATCGAGCATATATCTCAGATCCTTAAGGAGTAGCTTATCGTAATCATACTCCTTAGTAGTTGAAATTTGTCTGCTTTCCTCCTTTAGCTTATTGTAATAATAGTAATAATTTAGCAGATTTTCTGAGGAGGCTGTAGTAAGATATTGTTCAAGCTCTGTCATCATAAAATTAACGTCACTTTTTAAATCATTTAGAAAAATATAGTCTTCAATAATATCATTAGAGTTTTTTAATATTGTTCTTCCATTATAGTAGGAATAAATACTTGAGGCACTCAATAATAATATAGTCACAAGAAAATATATTATAAGTTTTTTTCTTATACCATAAAATTTAAAAATATTATGTCTCATAAGCTATTCTCCTATTGTGGACTTTCCAAGATTTTTCTTTGTTATCACCTCTATATCAGTATCAATAAATTCTGGTACATTTTCACCAGACTTAATATCAATTAAGTTCTTTATACTTTCATATCCCATTTTAAATGGATCGCTGGCTATGGTGCCGTATATTATTTCCTTATCAATATATCTAAGTATCTCCTCTGAGCTGCCATAGCCTACCACGGCTATTTGTCCCACTTTATTGCTATCTACAATATATTGAACTGATCCTAGAGTATCTGCAGAACTTAGTGTAAATATGGCATTAATTTCACCATCAGATTCAATTATACTTTGAGTAATTTCCTCAGCACTTAGAATTCCCATTTTTGAAATGTAGTTCCTAACAATTTTCATATCAGGATATTCCTTTAAGGTATTAGTGAATCCATACATCTTTGAATTGTGCTCAAGGAAGCCTTGATTGCCATCATCACTAGAAATGGTTGCAATATTAGCCTTACCACCAGTAGCCTCCGCTAGTAGCTTGGCCGCTTCTTTTCCAACCCTAAAACTATTGGTGCCTATAAAGGCATTACGAGTGCTTTTTCCGTCATCATTTTCAAAAGTTATCACCGGTATACCTTTGTTAACTGCTTTATTGATAGCCTCTGTAAATTCTTCTGAATTAGAAACATGGGCTATGATGCCATCTACTTTGGATATAGTAGCAATATCAATATATTTTAATTCCTCATTAGGATCATTAAAACGGGGAGCATAAATTTCTACCACTACATTATTATCCTTAGCTCCACGTTCAACCCCCCTCATAACTTCCTTCCAAAAGGGATCTGCTGAATTTTGGCCAATAAAATAAAAATGGTACAAAGGTTTAGCTCCAGGAAGCTGAATATCATCCTTACGGAGTCCATATAAAATAATGGATGATAAGGCAATAAAAAACAAGAGAATATAAATGGCATACTTGTATACAAATCCTATAAATGATTTAAATTTATTCATATAAATCCTACTCCCAGCAAGTCTATATCGTAGCTTTACACTGTTCCAATTTTAAGTGAAAACAAAGTTAAGAGCCCACTTTTAACCTTCAGTGTAGCCCAGATGGTTTATTTGAATTATAGCACTGTTAGATTTTTATGTAAACCTTTTTATTGCAAGAGAAAGCCTTCTGCCCTTAGTCCAAAGTCACATGGTTCTTGTAAAATTTTACTGATTATTGTATTCTTAAAGTAATTTTAAGAATACAAGGAGGCCAATATGTCAAAAAAAGAAAAAATCCTTGCAGAAATTGTGGCAGATGATATTCTAGCCATGATTACTATAGATAAAAGATTTTTACCAGGGGATAAGCTTCCAAACGAAATTGAACTTTCCTCGGAACTTAAGGTCAGTAGAACAACTTTAAGGGAAGCTATCCGTATTTTAAGTTCTCACAAGATCTTAGAAATAAAAAGAGGTAAAGGAACCTTTATATCTAAGAACCTAGAGTTCAATGACCCTTTAGGCTTAGATGAACTTAATAATGTAAGGCACAATATTAAGGACTTATATGAAATAAGATTGATCTTTGAACCAAAAATTGCCTATTACGCAGCTCTTCGAGCTACAGACAAGGAACTAGAACGGATTCTTCACTATGGAAAACTTGCAGAAGAGACCATTAGAAAAAATGAAGATCGTACAGAGCTGGAGCAAGCCTTTCATAAATCAATTGTTAAAGCTACTCATAACGAATTTATGAATAGATTGATGCCCATAATTTACAAGGCCATATATCAAGGGGTCATCCTATCTAGTGATAATCCTACTATGATAGAAGAAACTATTAATGATCATAGAATGATTATGAACTTTCTAGCCAGCCGGGATGCAGAAGGTGCCGAAACTGCCATGAAACTCCATATAATTCATGCTATGAGAGGCTTTGAAAGAAAAGCTTAAAAACTCACAAAAATCCTAGCAAGACCTCATTGACAAGGGACATCATACAACATATAATGTTGTTAGACAACTACTTGGATAAGTAAATATTTTTTTAATATATAAGAAAAGGTGGGAAAAACTATGAGAAGCGACTCAATAACAAAAGGAATCAAAAGTGCTCCACAACGTTCCTTATTGAATGCACTAGGAATGACAAAGGAAGAAATGGCTAAACCTCTTATAGGAATTGTTAGTTCTTATAATGAAATTGTGCCAGGACATATGAATCTAGATAAAATTGTAGATGCTGTAAAGCTAGGTGTAGCTATGGCTGGTGGTACTCCAGTTGTCTTTCCTGCTATTGCAGTTTGTGATGGTATCGCCATGGGTCACATAGGTATGAAATACTCTTTGGCTACAAGAGACCTGATTGCAGATTCCACTGAAGCAATGGCTATGGCCCATGCCTTCGATGGTTTGGTAATGGTACCAAACTGCGATAAAAACGTCCCTGGTCTTTTAATGGCTGCTGCTAGACTTAATATTCCTACCATATTTGTAAGCGGCGGTCCAATGTTGGCAGGTAGAGTGGACGGGTGCAAGACTAGCCTTTCCAGTATGTTTGAAGCTGTGGGGGCCTATCATGCTGGAAAAATCACTGCGGAAAAGCTTGATGAATACGAAAACAAGGTTTGTGCAACCTGCGGTTCCTGTTCAGGTATGTACACAGCCAATAGTATGAATTGCTTAACTGAAGTTTTAGGTATGGCCTTACAGGGTAACGGAACAATTCCTGCTGTTTATTCCGAAAGAATTAAACTAGCAAAACATGCTGGAATCCAAATAATGGACCTTGTTAATAAGGATATCCGTCCTAAAGATATTATGACTGAAGGTGCTTTTATAAACGCATTAACTATGGACATGGCTCTTGGCTGTAGCACAAACAGTATGCTTCATTTACCTGCTATTGCTCATGAAGCTGGAGTAGATTTAAATGTTGATATTGCAAATGAAATAAGTTCAAAGACACCTAATCTTTGCCATCTAGCCCCTGCAGGCCCTGCCTATATGGAAGACTTAAACGAAGCTGGTGGTATCTACGCTGTTATGAACGAAATAAATAAATTAGGTTTATTAAAAACAGATCTAATTACTTGTACAGGAAAAACTGTAGGGGAAAACATCAATGGTTGTATTAACAAAAATCCTAACATAATAAGACCAGTGGAAAATCCTTTTAGCCCAACTGGCGGAATAGCTGTTTTGAAGGGTAACCTTGCCCCTGACTCCTGCGTAGTAAAACGTTCTGCAGTAGTTCCAGAAATGTTAAAACATGAAGGTCCAGCTAAGGTATTTGATTGTGAGGAAGATGCTTTAGAAGCTATAAACACTGGAAAAATAGTTGCTGGTGATGTAGTGGTAATCAGATATGAAGGTCCTAAAGGTGGCCCTGGTATGAGAGAAATGCTTAATCCTACTTCTGCAATTGCAGGTAGAGGCCTTGACAGTACTGTTGCCCTAATAACCGATGGACGTTTCAGCGGAGCCAGCAGAGGTGCCTCTATTGGTCACGTTTGCCCAGAAGCTGCTGTTGGCGGACCTATAGCTTTAGTTGAAGACGGTGATATAATTCAAATTGACATAAATAATAATAGCATTAATCTGTTAGTTAGCGATGAAGAACTTGAAAAAAGAAGAGCTAATTGGAAGGCAAGAAAGCCTGAGATTACAACTGGTTATCTAGCAAGATATAGTGCCATGGTTTCAGCAAGCTGTAAAGGTGCTATTTTAGAGGCTCCAAAAGATAATTTTTAATTAACAACTAAAAATCAATTATACCCTAAAGAAAAAGTCTTGTTTTTAGCCCTACTAAAAACAAGACTTTTATATATAGTTTCAAAAGTTTACTTCTATTAAACCTTAGCCGTCTTATCAATGGTTTCACCATTTGTTACTGAACAACCATTTTAAGCTCACCATCAATAACTTCTATCCTTATATCCTGACCTGGAGCTACAAATCCCTTAATTATCATTTTTCCTATTTCAGTTTCAATAAACTTCTGCATATATCTCTTTATTGGTCTTGCTCCATAGACCGGATCATAGGCCCTATCTGCCATATAGTACTTTGCTTCTTTAGTAACTTTTATCTTTATACGTCTATCATCTAGCCTTTCTTGTATATCTTCTAAGGCCAAATCAATAATCTTAATTATTTCTTCTTTTCCTAAAGGTTTAAATAGGACAATTTCGTCAACACGGTTTAAAAACTCCGGCTTAAAATGTCTATTTAACTCTGACATAACCGCTTCTCTAGCCCTTTCCTCTATTTCACCTTGATCATTTATACCCCTTAGCAAATATTGGCTGCCTATATTTGAAGTCATTATAACTACAGTGTTCTTAAAGTCTACTGTTCTACCTTGACTATCTGTAAGTCTTCCATCATCTAAGAGCTGTAAAAGTACATTGAAAACTTCTGGATGTGCCTTTTCTATTTCATCAAAGAGAATAACAGAGTACGGTTTCCGCCTTACTGCCTCTGTAAGCTGTCCTCCTTCCTCATAGCCTACATAGCCTGGAGGTGCACCAATCAGTCTTGCCACAGCATGTTTTTCCATATATTCTGACATATCTATTCTTATGATATTCTCCTCACTGTCAAATAAGGTTTCAGATAAGGCCTTAGACAGCTCGGTCTTTCCTACTCCAGTAGGTCCTAAAAATATAAAGGAACCTACAGGTCTTCTTGGATCTTTTAAACCAGAACGTGCTCTTATTACTGCATCGGATACTGCTGTAACAGCTTCGTCTTGTCCTATAACCCTCTTATGAAGAATTTTCTCCAAATTAAGAAGTTTTTCCTTTTCATTTTCTACTAGCTTGGTAACTGGTATACCTGTCCAACGCGATACAATTTCCGCTATTTCATCCTCTGTAACCTCTTCCTTTAACAAGACATTTTCGCTAGTCTTTTTCCTATGTTTTTCTTCCTCTAATTGTCTTTGAAGTTCTGGCAACTTGCCATGCTTTAATATAGCTAATTTTTCTAAGTCGTACTTTCTCTCAGCTTCTTCTATTTCCCTAGTGACTTCTTCAATTTGTGACTTAAGGTCCTTTTCTCTCTTTATATTTTCTTTTTCCAGCTCCCACTGAGCTTTCATCCTATTGGCCTCTTCCTTTAAGGAACTTATTTCTTTTTCTAAAGCCTTTAGCCTTTCTAATGATATATCATCTTCTTCCTTTTTAAGGGCTTGCCTCTCTATTTCAAGCTGCATAATACGTCTTGATATATCATCAATCTCAGTAGGCATACTGTCAATTTCTGTCCTAATCATAGCAGCAGCCTCATCCATCAGGTCTATAGCCTTATCTGGTAAAAATCTATCACTGATATATCTGTTAGAAAGTACTGCACAGGCTATTAAAGCATTGTCTGTAATTCTAACTCCATGATGAATTTCAAACCTTTCCTTTAGACCTCTAAGGATTGATATAGTATCTTCCACCGTAGGCTGCTCAACTATGATAGGCTGAAATCTTCTTTCTAGAGCTGCATCCTTTTCAATATAGTTCCGATATTCATCTAAGGTTGTAGCACCAATACAATGAAGTTCTCCCCTAGCCAGCATTGGTTTTAATAAATTCCCAGCATCCATGGCTCCTTCAGCCTTACCTGCCCCTACGATATTATGGAGTTCATCTATAAATAATATTATTCTTCCATTAGAGCTGTTCACTTCATTGAGTACAGCCTTAAGTCTTTCTTCAAATTCCCCTCTATACTTAGCTCCTGCTATTAAAGAGCCTAAGTCCAAGGCAAAAATAGTTTTATCCTTCAAGCCCTCAGGTACATCACCCTTTAAAATCCTTTGAGCCAAACCTTCTACTACTGCAGTTTTTCCTACACCTGGTTCTCCAATAAGCACTGGGTTGTTTTTAGTTCTTCTAGACAAAATTCTAATAGCCCTTCTGATTTCTCCATCTCTTCCTATAACCGGATCTATCTTACCCTGCCTTGCCATTTCTACTAGATCCCGTCCAAATCTCTTTAATGCATCATAGGTTTCCTCAGGATTTGGAGATGTAATTCTCTGATTGCTTCTTACCTTGCTTAAGGCTACCATAAACTTATCTAAGCTGATGCCGTGCTTATTAAAAATTGCCTGAAGTGACTTATCTCTGCTTTTTAGCAGTGCAATGTAAAGATGTTCAACACTGGTGTATTCATCCTTAAAGCTTTTTGCCTCATCTTCCCCTTGATTAAGAATTTGTTCAAATTTCCTAGACATGTATAAGTCATTAGCGCCACTTCCATAGACCTTAGGTAGCTTTTGAAGCTGACCTTCTACGTCCCTGACATAGTTAGGCAGATCCTTACCCATGTATTTGATAAGTTTTGGTATAAGTCCATCTTCTTGTGTTATCAAGGCTAAGTGAAGATGGTCTGAATCTAATTGCTGATGGCCCATTCTTACTGCAAGATCTTTTGCAGCTAAAATTGCTTTTTGTGCCTTTTCTGTAACTCTTTCAATGTTCATTCTTATTATCTCCTCTCTATGAATTATTTCCCTTTGATATCTCTCTTAACCTTTCAAATAGCTTTATCATTTCCTTATTTATCTGCTTAGGATTTACAATCCTTATTTTTATATACAAATTTCCCCTTCTTCCCTGCCTATCAATATAACCTTTTCCAGGAATCCTTAATTTAGTGTCTGTTTGAATACCTGCCGGTATTTTTACTAGTATTTTGCCATCAAGAGTTTCCACAGAAACTTCACTACCTAAGGCTGCATCCCAGGGAAAAACATCTATACTAGTTGTTATATCTATACCTTCAAGTTTTTCTCTAGCCTTGCTTCTCATCTTAACTGTTAGATATAGATCACCATTTGCTCCACCATTAACACCTGATTCTCCTTGTCCCTTTAGTCTGATTTTCTCACCATCTTTAACACCCTTAGGAATTTTAAAGCTAAGACTTTTATTTTGATTTTCTCTTCTAAAAGAAATCTTTTTTTCCGCACCCTTTAGTCCCTCTTCCAAAGTAACTTCTAATTCTAACTGAAGATCTTTACCTTTCCTGCTATGGGACCGTCTTCTAAAACCACTGCCTTCATTGCTAAAAATATCTCTAAAGTTAAAAGAACCATCACCGAAGAACATATTAAAAAAGTCACTGTAGCCCCCAGAACCACTGCCACTAAAATCATAGTTAAAATTATCAAAACCAAACTGAGAAGGATCAAAATCAAAACCACCTTGGAAGTTAAATCCACTACCAAGGGTATCATATTGTTTTCTCTTTTCTTCATCTCCCAATACTTCATAAGCTTCAGAAATATCCTTGAATTTTTCCTCAGCCTCCTTATTTCCTGGATTTGCATCAGGATGGTACTTTTTCGCAAGCTTTCTATATGCTTTTTTTATTTCTTCCTGAGAAGCTTTCTTATCTACTCCAAGAATGCCGTAGTAATCCTTATATTTCACACTATCATCCCTTCTTCTTTCCAATTGTTAATTATTTATTCATCCCTACTTCTATTATAGGATTCAAACTTTAAAAATTCACTTTGACCTTCCTTGACCTTAATCTTATAATAGCAAAGGTATTTTCCATAATCAAGGACATAAATAAAAAACTTTATTATCATAAGTCAAATAAACTTATAAATATCAGAATAGATTCATATTTATTAAAATTATGAGATTTTTCTCTGATTTTCATCTACATATAATATATTATTAATTTCCACTTAATGCTGTTCCTTATCCATAATAAAAACTCGGCAAGTGCCGAGTTTTTTAACCATAGTATTTAATTAATAATAACAAATAACTGGAGTGCCAGGAGAAATGTTATTGTAAATATCCTTAGCTAAATAATAAGGACAATTTATACAGCCATGTGAACCATTGGTTCTATATATATTTCCACCAAAGGAACTCCTCCAGTTAGCATCGTGCATTCCAATGCCTCCATTAAAGGGCATCCAATAAGCAACTGGTGAAGCATAATCTCTTCCTCTTAAAACAGTATCTCTTTGCTTGTACTTTAATACATAAATACCGCTGGGTGTTGAATGTCCTGCACTTACATTTCCTGTAACAATAGGTCCATGTGTTATTAATGTTCCATTTTTATAATACCATAAATACTGGCCAGATATGTTTATTTCTACATAAGTGTCACCAATATCATTACTTCCTTTAACTGCGGCTCTTTGAGCATATATAGGTTCCTTAGATATAGTCTGTCCATCTTTTATAGCGGCAATTAAAGCTTCTGTTTCTTTGGAAATATTAATTACCCATCCATAATCTCCCCTACCGATATTTATAGTTTTTCCTGTGGAGCTTTTAAATTGTCTTGTTTTACCAACAGTATTGTATTTATATGCAAGATCTTGAACATAGTTTTTTACCTTTTTTTCATCAACAGATACTGAAAAGTCTTCATTTACTATAAGCCATTTATTTATTGTATCCTTGTCCAATGTTACTTGAGCTCCTACAAAGGTATAGGTAATTTTTGAAGCCACATACTTGTTAAGTATATCCCTTGTCTCAATAATTTTAGGAGATTGACAAGTATACTGTGGATTAATATAACAATTTGTAGCTTCTAAATCTAGTAGATTTTTTCTATGGAGTATAGCAGCCCTAAGCTTTTCATCGAAAACTTCTTTATTAACCTTGTTACCATAGACCTCATCAACTATGACATAAGCACCTTTTTCAAATCTAAAAGTTGGATTTTTAGGTTCTACAATATTAGCTTTGTCAAAGCAAGCAAATTTATTTACCCGTTCTTCCAGCATTCCATTATCATAGGCTACTCCCTCTGTTTCTTTAAAATCCTCTGGATTAACGAAGGCAAGGAACCATTTAAAGGGATTTTGCTTCTCCTTAATGTGTTTAAAGTCCCCCTTACAATTATACTCTAGTCCTACTTCATCAGCCTTTATCTCCTCCTCTTTATCTCCTCGTTCTTTTAACTTTAAAGTGTACTTTTTAAGTTCTCCTGCCATTATTTCATTAACTTTACCTACAGATTTTCCAGAAACTATTACACCATTAATCTCTGTTCCCGCAAAAAAATGCTTAGTGTAAAATATTACCATTATAAAATATAATAGTAATAAAAAACACAGGATAATTAAACCTATAATGACAGCCCTCTTAAGTTTGTTTTTTTGTTTCTCCGTCATACCCACCCCTCTAAAAAAATATTTAAACTATACTTTTAATATAATTTTCAATTCATTCTATGTGATAGGCCTTATAATTAATACAATTTTAACAATATTATTCATTAACTTTCAACTGTATTTCTACCACTAATTTTAGCCTTATATAATTTTTTGTCCACCATTTCAATAATTCCGTCCGTTGTCATACATTTGTCCCCATCACAAACTGTATATACTCCAAAACTTGCTGTAATCCGAATTTTATTGTTGTCAATTACCAATACCCTATCCATAACCTTCTTCCTAATCCTCTCAGCAATTGACCTTGCCAGCTCTAAATCAGTATCAGGAAGAACAACGATAAATTCCTCACCACCGTATCTAGCCACCCAGTCCCTATCTTTTCGAATATTAGCCTCTAACTCCTTGGCAAAACTCTTCAGTACTTGATCTCCTGCTATATGGCCATATTTATCATTAATATCTTTAAAAAAGTCTAAATCTGTAAGAATTATAGATAGAGGTTCTTTAGCTGTTGAGGACTTTAATAAGTCCTTAGGAAGTTGTTGAAAAATATATCTTCTATTAAATAAGTTAGTCAACTCATCTCTTGTAGCTAATTTATTCATAAGATCAATCTTAGAAAATAATTTCATTCTAGTTCCTGATTTTCTATCCTTTAGGTATAGCTCATCTGTTACTTCTTTAATCAGTTCTATAACTACCCTTTGACCCTTAATGGAAATCGGAACAGCAGTTATCAAAAAAATTTTATTTTCATCATATTCCATTTCTATTATAGTCTCCTCTTGCTGAAGAGCTCTCATGGCTATGCAGTTTTCACAAGGATCCTTATCACTCCAGCAGTTATAGCAGCTCATATCTGTACTAATTATTTGGCCATCAATTAGTTCCACTATAACTTTTCTTTTAGGTTCTACAATTAATATATGGTCATATATTAATTGAAAAATATCCATTTTATCTTTTATTACGTCAAATTCCTTCATTAAATCATCTCCTAATTGCTTCTTACTTTTATAGTCCTATTAATATTTTAGGTATATCTTCAATCATTGTATATACTTTAAATCAAATTTTTAAAATTTATTCTAAGATACATTTGTTTTCTAGCAATTCTATTGTCTTGTAAACTAACTAACAGATAAAAAAATACAAGTATGGATACAAAAGATTTTCTCCTGTACCAAACTTGTAGTCTTAGTCAACTTGAATCATCTATAACTTTTATATTATTTTATATTTTTCATAAGTTCAAGGCAATATTCTTCTACCCCTACCGCACCTTTGCTTTTATATACCTTATTTAAATCGCTACCAATACCAGTACAGTCTGCTCCTGCTTGTATCCATTCCCTGATATTATCCTTATTTACACCACCAGTAGGCATAACATTTAGATCTGGGAATATTGATTTTACTGATCCTATAAAGCCTTTTCCAACAACATTGCCAGGAAATAATTTTATAAACTTTATCCCTAATTTATAAACCTTATATACTTCTGATATGGTCATTACCCCTGGTATAATCAAGGCATTTTTTTCAAGGGCATAACTTGTTAATTCTTGGTCAACACAAGGAGATACAATAAAATCAGCCTTATTATCTATACATTCATCTAAATCATCTTTAGTTAAAACAGTGCCTGCTCCAATAGTTTTATCCTTATATGTTTCTTTTAATTCCCTTATAAGCTTTGGTCCATTGGGTACACTCATAGTTATTTCTATAATCTTCATTCCGCCTTCAATAGCTGCTAGACTAATTTCCCTTGCTTCCTCATATGTCTTAGTTCTAATAACAGCTACGGCTTTTTCTTCCTTTAAAGTCCTATATATTTCTTCGAACATTCCTTACACCCCATATTTTATTTAAGTCCATATTTTGTAGTATTTCAGCACTATCATATAGCTTTATCTTTATGTTAAATTCTTTTAAATACCAAAGTAGTTCTTAGCATTTTTATAGCAGATGCCTTCAACAATATTTTTTAGTAATTTTTTATCATCTGGTACTTCGCCATTTTCAACCCATTGGCCGATTAAATTACAGGCTATTCGCCTAAAGTATTCGTGCCTTGTATAGGATAGGAAGCTCCTTGAGTCAGTCAACATTCCAACAAAGCGTCCTAGTAGTCCTAAGTCTGCTAGGGCCTTCATTTGCTCAATCATTCCATCCTTATTGTCATTAAACCACCAGGCTGCACCAAATTGCATTTTTCCTGGAATTCCATCCCCTTGGAAATTACCTATCATAGTTCCTAAAACATAATTATCCTTTGGATTTAAGGTATATAAAATAGTTTTAGGAAGAGAATTTTCTTTTTCTAAGGAATCCAATAGTCTGGAAAGGGGATAGGCAATGCTTCTGTCATCTATTGAATCAAAGCCAGTATCTGGACCTAAACTTTCAAAGATCCTTCTATTGTTATTTCTAAGGGCTCCAATATGAAGCTGCATTGTCCATCTAAGCTTATAATAGTGATTAGCTACAAATATAAAAGTATAGGTCTTGTATTTATTTTCTTCTTCTAAGCTTATTGATTTACCCTCTAGGACTTTTTTAAATATAGCCTTTGCCTCTTCTTTTGAAACTTCTGCGTATGGCACAGTATTGTTAAAGCCATGGTCTGCTATTCTACAACCAACTGAATGGAAAAACTTTATCCTAGCTTCAAGGGCCTGTAGAAAGTCGTCGTAAGTACTAATGGTAACTTCAGATATTTTCTCTAACTTTTGTAGCCAAGAAATAAAGTCATCTGCACTTATTTCCATTGCCTTATCTGGCCTAAAGGTTGGCAACACCTTTACCTTAAAGCTTTCATCTTCCTTAATTTTTAAATGATATTCCAATGTATCAATTGGATCATCTGTTGTACATAGAAATTCAACATTGGACTTTGTAATTAGATCTCTTACTCTAAAACCTTCTCCACTAAGTAAGCTATTGGCTTTTTCCCAGATTGATGGGGCAGTATCTTCATCTAGAACATCGTATATTCCGAAAAATCTTTGAAGTTCTAAATGAGTCCAATGATAAAGAGGATTACCTATAGCCATAGGTATTGTTCTTGACCAGGCTAGGAATTTCTCATAATCACTTCCATCACCAGTGATATATTTTTCGTCTATACCATTACTTCTCATTGCCCTCCATTTATAATGATCACCATATAGCCATGCTTCAGTAATACTATTAAACTGTTTATTTTCATATATTTCTTTTGGACTTACATGGCAATGGTAATCAATAATAGGCATATTCTTTCCATAGTTATGGTATAAATCTATAGCTGTTGGATTAGATAATAAAAAGTTTTCATCCATAAATTTTTTCAAACTAATCATCCTACCTTCAAATAATTTCTTTTATACTCCAGAATATGCACTAAAGCCACCGTCTACAGGAATTACAACTCCAGTTATAAAACCAGCTGCAGCCTTTGAAAGTAAGAATAATAAGGCACCTATAAGTTCTTCACTTTCACCAAAACGATCCATTGGAGTACTATTTAAAATTTTAGAGGTTCTTTCAGTAGGCTTACCATCTTCATTAAACAAGAGATTTTTATTTTGCGCAGTTACAAAGAAACCTGGTGCAATTGCATTTACACGGATACCAGACTTGGCAAAGTGAACTGCCAGCCACTGTGTAAAATTGCTTATTGCCGCCTTAGCTCCAGAGTATGCAGGAATTTTTGTTAATGGAGTGAAAGCATTCATTGAAGAAATATTTAGGATGCTTGCATCTTCCTTATTTAATAAATCCCTGGCAAATACTTGGGTTGGTACTAGGGTTCCAAGGAAGTTTAAATTAAAAACAAATTCAACCCCCTTAGGATCCAAATTAAAGAATGTAGTAATATCCGTCTTATCTATATCCCCTTCAAAATAATATTCCTTTGTTGTTGTTGCTCTAGGATTATTTCCCCCTGCACCATTGATTAAAATGTCGCAAGTACCAAGGTCAGTATTTATTTTTTCCCTAGCAGCTTCTAAACTTGCCTTATCAAGTACATCCACCTGATAGGCCTTTGCTATATTGCCAGCATCTGTGATTTCCTTTGCGTAATTTTCTGCAGCTTCAAGATTTCTATCTAAAAGTGCTACCTTAGCACCACACTGAGCAACTGCTTTTGCAAACATACTACAAAGAACTCCACCTGCTCCTGTAATAACAACTACCTTATCTTTTAAATCTATTTCAAATGGTAATTTCATAGTTACTTCCTCCCGAATCTTTCTTATTTTAATTTCCCAAGGGTTTCCCAAATACCAGTAATGTAACTTGCACCTAAGGCACGGTCATATAAGCCGTATCCAGGTCTACCAGTTTCACCCCATATCATTCTTCCGTGGTCTGGTCTTAAATAAGCTTCAAAGTTATTCTTGTGTAAAATTTTCATAATTTCAACGATATCAAGGGAACCACAAGGTGAGAAATGTGCTGATTCTTCAAAGCTTCCATTGTCTAAAATTTTCACATTTCTTACATGCATAAAATAAATTCTTCCTTGGCTGCTATATTTATCTATCATTTCATATATGTTATTTGATTTAACACATCCTAATGATCCAGTACAAATTGTTAAGCCATTATTAGGGCTATCAACTAATTTTAAGAATCTATCTATGTTAGCTTCATGGGTTATTATTCTTGGAAGACCAAATATATCAAAGGGAGGATCATCTGGATGTATTGCCATTTTTACATCATTTTCTTCTGCCACTGGAATAATTTTTTCAAGGAAATATTTTAAATTACTCCAAAGAGTTTCCTTATCAATCTTTGAGTACTCTTCAAATAAAGCCCTTAAATCTTCTTTCTTATAACTAGAATCCCATCCGGGTAGAGATAACTCTCCAGTTAATGGATCCATCTTTTCAAGTTGATCAGCGTAATAAACTAATGCTGTGGAACCATCTTCTAGTTCTTTATCAAGTTGAGTTCTAGTCCAATCGAAAACAGGCATAAAATTGTAACAAATGACCTTTACACCAACTTCAGCTAATCTTCTAATATTTTCATTGTAGTTTTCTATATATTTGTCTCGTGTTTCTTTTCCCAGCTTTATATCTTCATGAACAGGTACACTTTCAACAATATCAAAGATAAGACCTGCTGCTTCAATACCTTCTTTTAATTTTTTAATACTTTCACGGCTCCATACTTCTCCAACTGGCACATCGTAAACTGCTGTAACAATACTTCTCATATTTGGAATTTGACTTATATATTCTAATTTTACAGGATCACTTTCTCCATACCATCTAAAGGATAATTTCATATTAACACCTCATTTAATAATTTGTTTTTTATCATTGTTTGATATTTAAAGATAATTTATGCATAAACAGATAAGTGAACAGCTATAGTTCACCATAATTTAAGAAGAAAATATTATTAATTTCTTCTTCTTTCCAATTCATCCTGAACTTCCTTAAGGGCCTCTTTAGTCATAGGATATAGAAATGCCATTATCAAAAACACTATAAAGTAAGTAATTGCTGGAATCAGTGTAGCCAGATTTCTAATATTTGATGCAACCTCAGCAGTTTGTTCTTCTGCTTGGGTAACATAACCTGCTAAGCCAAGTGCTGACCCACCGATTATTCCTGCTATTGCCTGACCAACTTTTCTGGCAAAGGAGTAGATAGCATAGACTGTACCATCTTCTCTTTGTTCTGTAATGTATTCTTGATAGTCTATTACATCTGTAACAAAGGCCCATAGCATAAAGTTGAAAAAGTTATAACCTATATTAGCAATAAAGCTCAATGCAACAAATAAGTATGGATTTTGAAATAGTTATTTTCTGCTGCATAACCTCTGATATCAGAGAAGACAATTGCTGCATCCCAGTTCTTGGAGTAGTCTAAAGTTTTACCTTTTATTCTGGAATTTCCATCATGTAGAGTAACTTCAAAGCCTACCCTTTCAAGTTCTTCAAGGATAATTTGGGTTGAAACTTTGCTGGCTCCATAAATACCACCTTGCTCACCATAAAGAACATGAACTTTTAATCTCTTATGAGTGCTTGGTTTTATTGGTAGCTGATTCCACTTGTTTTTAACTAGAGATATACATTGATCTGCTGCTTCTCTAGCTATAGCTAAATGTTCTTCACATCCGATAATATCTAAGCCCTCTTCAGGAGGAATTATTTTACCTTCCTTTTTAAGATTGTGTAAGTTTACTGCAGCCTTTAGTCCTAATATTCTTCTTAATGCATCATGTAATCTTTCTTCAGTAATAACACCATTCTTATATCCATCCAGCATAAATTGAAAATCTTCATCAGGATCATTGAAGAATAGGAACATATCACATCCAGCAGCTATTGTAGCCGGTACATAATCCTTACGTTTCATAGCAGCTGCCAAACCTATCATATGGGAGGCGTCAGTTAAAACCAATCCATTAAAGCCTAATTTTCCTCTTAATAAATCTGTAATTAATTCTGGTGCCAAGGTTGCAGGTAAAATATCTTCATCCTTTAAACCTGGAACTAATTTCTTTTGATACTCTGGTAATGCAATATGTCCAGCCATAATAGACATAACACCATCATCTATTAATGTTTTATATACCTTTCCAAAGCTGGCATTCCATTCCTCAACAGTAAAATCATTAACTCCAAGTAATAAATGTTGGTCTCTTTCTTCCACACCATCACCTGGGAAGTGTTTAATACAGGTTGCAATATTGCTTTGTCTTAGGCCTTTAAGATATTGCCTTGAATATTTTATAACTGTATCTGGATCCTTGCCATATGCTCTTGTGTTAACAATTGTATTACGCCAGTTATAAAGTATATCTACACATGGATCGAAGTTCCAATTTACCCCTATAGCTGCTTCTTCACGGCCACTTACGTAACCTACATTGTAAGCAACCTTTTCACTTCCAGAAGCCTCTACAGCTGCTGCTGTTGCTACATAGGTACCATCTCCACAGCATCCATCTCCGCCATTGTCACAGTTTGCTGCAATAAGTAAGGGCAGTTTACTCTCTGTTTGTATGTGTTTAAGGAAATGATAAACCTCTTCTTTAGTAGTATTGGCATCCTTATATCTGGCACCACCAATATGATATTTTTTAATTGTTTCAGAAGCAGTTTTTTTATCCAAATCATGAAAATGGGCTATAAATAAATGACCTATTTTCTCCTCTGTAGTCATTGATGCTATAGTATCCTCTACCCATTTAACATCTTCATCACTTAAATTATAAGGTTTAGCTTTTAAATCAACTTTCATAACAATCTTCCTTCCATAAAACTTATTTTAATCTTTCATTAAATTCATCAATTAATTTATTTTGATACTCTCCTCTATAATTCCCATTTAGGAATTTTTTTAAAGCTTCAGTCTCTAATCGCTTCCAGGAAAAACCTTCCTTGCCCACTAGTATAGGATAGAATAAAACACCATTTTTCCTTGCAGCATCTAAGTCTCCAGGTGCATCCCCAACCATTAGGACTTCGTCTTCAAAGTAATTATTCTTTTTTAGGTTAGCTATACATGCTGCCTTGCTACCAGCTTCTTGTCCAAGCATTACTTGCACAAAAGCTGCTAGATCATGTCGTGTCCATTCGGCAATTACAGCACCCCCATTAGCAGAAGAAACAATTGCAACATCTGCAACACAACTAATAATTTCTAATCCTTCCTTAACATTATCAAAAGGTTTATCATCCTCTGGCAATTCAGTTATAGCCTTATTAACAGCCTTGCTCCATTCCAGTGCCTTAATCAATTGTTCATCCTTATTTTCTGAAATTACTTTTTCCAGTGCAGGATTGGATAATTCACTTGAATTTTCAATCCACCTATTAATTGATGAAATGTCTGGCAGATCTATTCCCTCTTCTTTTAAAAGTTCAAAGGTTTTAGCCAGCCCTTTAAATCTGTTAATTCCTCTTGTTTTTGAATACAGATTAACCATATTCCATCTTTCAAGAAACTTTGCTTCTATATCTTGCAAGCCCCATATTTCAATTGCCTTAGGTGCAAAACATTTTCTATGTTTTACTTCCATAGTGTCCATTGCACACCCATCAGAATCAACACATACTAAAAACCTTTTTGTTTTTTTAAAGTCTTCTATGTTTACCTTCATATGGCTACCTCTTTCTATGAAATCAATTTCAAGCTCTTAACATAGTTTATATCTAAAAAAATTTTTAACCTTAACTATTTTGCTCAATTGTATAAAATTATTGCACTTTAAATATTTTTCTGTTATTATTGTTAAAGTTTCTACTATTTTAAGTTGGAGGAATTATGAAAGTAAGAAAGAATAATATAGATCAGACCATTTATTCAATTTGTCTTCTTATTCACAAAAGTTCTAAGTTAAACTTAGAGTTTATAGGAGATAATTCTACTTCTTCATTTGAGTTAGTTAGTTATCAAGAACCTGCTTTATTATCTAAGTCAAAAAACAAAACTTTTACCTATATTTATAATTTTTTAGAAAGTAAATCACCTAGTGAAGTCCTCTATCATACAGATAATTTTCAACTTAACTATCTAGCAGTTGCTTATTTTCAAAAATCACAGTATAAAGGAGCTATTATAGTTGGACCTTTTATTTCTACTATCCCAGATGATAGCTTTATCTCTAAGGTTATAGAAGCAAATCATTTATCACTAGTACACAGGTTGCAACTAAATGAATACTATAAAAGTCTTCCTATTTTTGACCCTAACGATAGTGAAAATGTAGGGAACTTGATGGTCAATTTAGCTTCAAATCCTTATATTTACGGCAATATGCTATTTTCTCAGAGCGAAAAATCTGATCTTATTAATAAAGAAAAAAATATTTTGAATGAGCAAGAACTATTCTCTGCCATAGAATTGAGATACAAAATAGAAAAAGACCTGTTATATGCTGTTGCAAATGGTTTAAAAGAAAAAGCTTTGCAGTATAAAAATTCTTTCCAATTTGCCGCAGTTCATAGGATTCCTAATAATCCATTAAGGGCCTATAAAAACCTTACTTTTAGCTTTAATACTTTACTTAGATTAGCAAGTGAACATGGTGGAGTTTCCCCTATTTACATTCATAATCTATCTGATAAATTTGCTACAGCTGGCTATAGCAAAATTGTAAAAAAGGCTATTAACTATATTAATTTAAATTTTGACAATTCACTATCTTTGAGTATAATTGCAGAAAAAATTGATATAAATCCCTGTCATCTTTCAAGGCAGTTTAAGAAGGAAACTAAAATGACAATTACAGACTTTATAAATGAAAGAAGAATTGAAGAAGCTAAGTTCTTAATTGAACAGAATAATAATTCTATAACGGAAATTGCTCTTATGGTTGGCTATGAAAATCATAATTACTTTTGTAAGGTTTTTAAACGTATCACATCATTAACACCAATGGACTATTTAAAGAAGACACAGCTAAAAAACAGGAAAAGCGGCTACCCCCCCTTTTTAAATGTCAGATATTAAGGTTGTGTAAATTTCTATTGAAGAAAATAATAGACCCAGGAAGATCTAAGTTTTAGATCTTCCTGGGTCTATGTGATGGAAGCGAGGGGAGTCGAACCCCTGTCCGAAAGTAGCAATGCCTGAGTTTCTCCGAGTGCAGTCAGTATTTTAACATTCCCTCTACTTGACCCCTACTGACAGGGTTCAAGTTTCAGTAGCTTCATAAATCCCGTTCCTGAGGCAAAGCTTACTCAGGCTCGTTTCACCGCTGTCGACGCCAGATCCTAAGCCGCGGTACTCCTAGGCTGACGGCATGCAGCCTAAGCTGCGAATGCTAAATTGTTATTTCTGTTTGCGTTTATATTTAATTCCCGTTTTTTTAACGCAGGTACAGGACACCTTCGACTCGCTTCTCAAACACGTCTTACCCCCGTCGAAACCAGTACGCCCCCTTATTTAGTAATGGGCTGGTTTTGTCAGATTGTTGACGCCCTAACGCAAACTCAAGTATTTACTTGTCAAAGACTACAGTTATTATAATACTGCAGTTTCGCTTAATATTCAATAGTGAATTTAGGACTAATTTATTAAAATATTCCTGTAAGCTAGTATTTCATTTTATCCTTGAATTCTCTTTCAAGATCCCTCTTAGCTGCCTTTTCAAGCATAGCATCTCTCTTATCATAGTTCTTTTTACCTCTAGCAACAGCTAAACTAACCTTAACTCTTCCATTTTTAAGATATAGAGCTAGGGGGACTAGGGTATATCCCTTTTGGGCAGTGTAACCTATGAGTTTTCTTATTTCATCTCCATGTAATAGTAGTTTTCTATCTCTCAAAGGATCTACATTAAATATATTTCCTTGTTCATAGGGACTAATATGCATATTTCTTACAAATACTTCACTATTTCTTATTTCTGCATAGCTATCTTTCAAATTAGCTTTTCCTTGTCTTATAGATTTTACCTCTGTGCCCACTAAAACAATTCCTGCTTCATAGGTTTCTTCTACAAAGTAGTCGTGACGAGCTTTTCTGTTTTCTGCTAATGTTTTAGTTCCTTTACCTTTACTACTCATTGATTAACACCTCTAATTACTTTGCTGAGTTTTAATTATATCTGTTTTCACCATTATTGTCAACGGAAAGATAATATAGGATATGGCTGGAAAGGGCCTTTTTCCAGCCATATATAGGTTTACTTATCTTCCTCATCCAAATACTCTGAAAAATCCTCTGTATATGCATCTACTTCTTCTAAATTTTCTTCCTCTTCATAAGCTTCATCATCTTCTAGATCTTCTGTTAAAATAAAATCATCTTCAGTAGCTTCAAATTCCTTCTCAAACTCTTCCACAGACAGTATTTTATATTCTTCTGTTAGACTTTCAATATCTTCCTTGGAAACTTGTAGGTTTACAGCTTGATTTTCATCTTCCTCTCCACTTTCAGTAAGCTCAAAATGGATTTCTCTGCTATCCAGATCTACCTTGCTTACTTTTACTATAACTTCATCCCCCAAGCGATATATTTTCTTGGTTCTTTCTCCTATTAAATAAAGGTGCTTTTCATCATAGAAATAATAATCGTCATGGAGATTACTAATGTGGACTAATCCTTCTATAGTGTTTTCTAGTTCTACAAAGAAGCCAAAGGAAGTAACAGAAGATATTATTCCCTCATATTCTTGACCTATTCTTTCAAGCATATACTCAGCCTTCTTTAGATCATCAACTTCTCTTTCTGCCTCTTGAGCAATTCTTTCCATTTCAGAAGACTGGACCGAGGCATATTCTACTGCAGAAGATAGTTTTTTAATTCTCTCTTCTGTTATTTTACCATTAATAAATTCTTTAATAATCCTGTGAATAATTAAATCAGGATAACGTCTAATAGGTGAAGTAAAATGACAGTAATATCTAGCTGCCAAGCCAAAGTGTCCTAAAGATTCTGGTGAATATCTAGCCTGCATCATAGAACGTAACAGTAAAGTACTTACCACAGTTTCTTCTTTTTTACCCTTTACCTTTTCCAAAATCTCTTGTAAATTCCTAGGATGCAACTCTTTTGTACGCTTTACAGTATAGCCTAGATTATAGATAAACTCATAAAAATGACCTAGTTTTTCTTCGTTAGGCTCCTCATGGACTCTATAAACAAAAGGAATATTAGACCAAAACATATGCTCAGCAACAGTTTCATTGCATACTAGCATGAATTCCTCTATTATTCTATTAGCTATGGCTCTTTCGTAAGGCACTATATCTACAGGCTTACCAAATTCATTTAGGATTATCTTGCTTTCTGCAAAGTCAAAATCCACTGCCCCTCTGGCCATTCTTTTCTTATTTAAAATATTACAGAGCTCCTCCATATTTTCAAAATCTTCTAGGAGATGATGATATTTTTTTCTTAGCTCCTCATCTTTATCCCTTAATATTTTGGTTACATCTGTATAAGTCATTCTTTCTGTAGTTCTTATTACACTTTCCACTATTTCGTGACTAAGTACCTTACCATTGTGGTCAATTTCCATAAAGCAGCTTAGGGCCAAGCGATCCACATTGGGATTTAGACTACAAATTCCGTTAGAAAGCTTCTTAGGTAACATTGGTATAACTCTGTCTATTAGATAAACAGAAGTACCTCTCTTTAAAGCTTCTTTATCTAATGGATTTTTTTCTCTAACATAATGGGAAACATCTGCTATGTGGACTCCTAGCTTAAAGTTACCATTAGCCAGCTTTTCAATGGATACTGCATCATCCAAGTCCTTAGCATCTTCACCATCTATAGTTACCATCCTTAAGGAGGTTAAATCCTTTCTTCTCTTATATTCTGTTTCTGGAATCTCCTCTGCTATGCTTTCACTAAAGTTTTGAACCTTTTGTGGGAATTCCTCTGGCAATTTATAATTTTTAATTATACTTAGAATATCTACGCCTTTTTCACCTTTTTTTCCTATAATTTCCATTACCCTGCCTTCAGGATTTCTTCTGGACTCTGGCCACATGGTAATTTCAACTATAACTACGTCCCCAGTTTGGGCTCCAGCCTTTTCTCCCTTAGGTATAAATATATCATGGTGAATTCTCTTGTCATCAGCAACTACAAAGCCAAAGTTTCGGCTATCTTCATAGACTCCTACTATAGTCTTATTAGCCCTTTCTAGTATCCTTACTATTTCCCCTTCTGCTTTTCTCTTTTCTTCATTTTCCTTTAATATTTTTGCTATTACAAGATCACCATTCATGGCTCCCTTTACATTACTGGCTGGAATAAAAATATCTGGCCTATCTTCGTAAGGTATTACAAAACCAAAACCCTTTTGATGGCCTTGAAATTTTCCCTTTATTAAACCCATTCTATCTGTAAGTCCATACTTTCCTGCTCGATTTTTTATTATTATACCTTCTTTTTCCATAGCCTTTAATATTTTTTTCATAGTTTGCATTTCATCTCGGCCAATACCAAAAAGATGACTTAATTGGTATAGGTCCATGGGCTTATAAGCTGCTTCCCTCATAAAACCCATTATTTTCTCTCTAACATTCATAATTAATAACACCTCTCACAAATTAAATACTACATTTATATAAAATAATCTTAATATCCTTCCATGATTTTTATCCATTCCCTAATGGTATTTTTAACAACAGTAAAATAAATATTCACATAAAAAACAAAAGCTGACTACTGCAGATATGAATTGCAAAAGTCAGCATAGCTTTTATATATGTATTACTTGGACACTAAATTTAAGGCTATAGTTACTATAGCAAATAAAATAGCTAAAACTATAGTAGCCTTAGCTAACATAGCCTCTCTAGTTCTTGCCTTATTTTTTGAGAAAAAGCTTTCATTATTACCTGACATCAGACCTTGTAATGCATCAGACTTACTTGGCTGTAAAAGTACAACTATTGCTAACGAAAATGCAAGTATTATATCCATAACTACCAAAAATGTATACATTAGACAGCACCTCCTAACCCCTGTTTTGTCATATGAATTAATTTTATCACACATAACATTATATTACAATAAAATAATTTTATTTAATAAAAAGGACCGCCTAGGCAGTCCTTGTAGTAATTATTTCTTTTTAATATTGTAGAAGGCCTTTATACCTCTGTATTCGGCTACATCAAGAAGTTCTTCTTCTATTCTTAACAATTGATTGTACTTAGCCACTCTTTCACTTCTTGCTGGAGCACCAGTCTTTATCTGACCTGAGTTTACAGCTACAACTAAATCTGCAATAGTAGTATCCTCAGTTTCACCGGATCTATGGGAAACTACTGCAGTGTATCCAGCTCTCTCTGCTGTTTCTATAGCATTTAGAGTTTCTGTTAAGGTACCAATTTGATTTAACTTTATAAGAATAGAGTTAGCTACCCCTCTTTCAATTCCCATTTCCAAACGTTTTGTATTGGTTACAAATAAGTCATCACCAACTAACTGAACTTTGTGTCCAAGTTTTTCAGTAATAAGCTTCCAGCCTTCCCAATCCTCTTCTGCCATACCATCTTCTATGGATATGATTGGATACTTCTCAACTAATTTTACATAGAAGTCCACCATTTCCGCTGGTGTTAACACCTTTCCTTCTCCAGCTAAATCATATTTTCCATCTTTATAGAATTCTGAGGAAGCAGGGTCAAGGGCAATAAAGATATCTTTTCCTGCCTCATAGCCAGCCTTGCCTATAGCTTCAATGATAACCTGGATAGCTTCTTCGTTTGATTTTAAGTTAGGTGCAAAGCCACCTTCATCTCCAACACCAGTTTCGTAGCCCTTTGACTTTAATAATGCTTTTAAAGTGTGATAAACTTCAGCACACATTCTTAAAGCCTCGCTGAAGGAAGCTGCACCTACAGGCATAATCATAAATTCTTGTAAATCTACATTGTTGTCAGCATGCTGTCCACCATTGATTATATTCATCATTGGCACTGGTAAAACCTTGGCATTTACTCCTCCTATGTATTGATATAAAGGCAATCCTAAGTAATTTGCAGCAGCTTTAGCGCAAGCCAAGGATACTCCTAAAGTTGCATTGGCTCCTAACTTTGACTTGTTTTCTGTGCCATCTAATTCTACCAGGATCTTATCTATAAGGACCTGGTCAAATATATTAACACCAGCCAATTCTTCAGCAACTATATTGTTTACATTTTCAACAGCCTTTAATACTCCTTTGCCATTGTACTTTGATTTATCTCCATCTCTAAGTTCCACCGCCTCGTGAATACCTGTAGACGCTCCTGAAGGAACTGCTGCTATTCCTACAGTACCGTCTTCAAGTGTAACTTCAACTTCAACTGTAGGAAATGCTCTTGAATCTAATATTTGTCTGGCATATACGTCTACAATTTCAACATAATTTTTCATATAAAAAACCTCCTTAGATTTTTCTAATTATATATTTATATATAAATGTGCCTTAGCAAATTTAACCACCTAAGGACACATTTATATTATATCCATTAAACTAAATTAATTCCACAAAAGTATATGTGGTTATTTGGTAATTAAGGATAAGCCTGTCATTTCTTCTGGCTTATTTATGCCCATTTCTTCTAATAAAGTAGGAGCAATATCACTTAATCTTCCTCCGGATTTTAAGGCCTTGACCTGTTCTGAAATGTGTATAAAAGGTACTGGATCTGAGGTGTGGGCTGTCATAGGCTTTCCTGAAGAATAATCAATCATTTGTTCAGCATTGCCATGGTCAGCAGTAACAAATACAGAACCAGCTTTTTCAAGAATCTTATCTACTACCTTGCCCATACAATAATCCACAGTTTCTACAGCCTTAACTGCTGCATCAAAAACTCCGGTGTGGCCAACCATATCGGCATTTGCATAATTTACAATAATCAAATCATAGATATCTTCTTCTATCCTTTTTATAAGCTCCTCTGTAAGGTCATAGGCACTCATTTCCGGTTTTAAATCGTAAGTGGCTACCTTGGGTGATGGTATCATTACCCTATCTTCCCCAGGGTTAGGCGTCTCTATTCCACCATTAAAGAAAAAGGTAACATGGGCATACTTTTCTGTTTCTGCCATCCTAAGTTGCTTCTTTCCTAAACTACTAATATACTCTCCTAAAGTATTTGTATAAGACTGTGGTAAATATGCTACCTTCACCTTCTCTATAGTTTTATCGTATTGAGTCATAGTTACAAAATTTAGATTCAACCTTTCCCTTTCAAAGCCCTTAAAATCAATATCAATTAATGCTCTAGTCATTTCTCTGGCCCTATCAGGTCTAAAGTTGAAGAAGATTACAGAATCATTGTTTTTAATTGTAGCCTTAGGCTTTCCGTCTTCTGTTATAACTACAGGTAAAACAAACTCATCTGTTTTGTTATCGTCGTAGGATTTTTCCATGGCCTTAACTGCACTATGGCAATATTCACCTTCACCATGGACAATGGCATCATAGGCTAGTTTTACCCTTTCCCAACGATTATCTCTATCCATAGCATAGTATCTTCCAGATAGACTAGCAATATGCCCATTGTTTATTTCTTTTAAATAATTTTCTATTTCTATAACAAAGTCCTTGCCAGAAGTAGGTGGTGTATCTCTACCATCCATAAAGCCATGGAGGTAAACCTTTGTTAAGCCCTTATTCTTGGCCAACTTAAAAAGAGCTTTTACATGATCAATATGCGAATGAACCCCTCCATCGGATAAAAGTCCTAATAAATGCAATGAAGACTTGTTTTCTATAGCCATATCCACAGCATAGTTTAAAGCTTCATTATTAAAAAAGTCCCCTTCTTCTATTTCCTTAGTAATTCGTGTAAGCTCTTGATATACAATTCTTCCAGCCCCTATATTTAAATGGCCCACTTCAGAATTTCCCATCTGCCCTTTAGGCAGTCCAACATCAAGGCCACTGGCACTAAGTTCAGTATAGGGATATTTCTTTATATATTTGTCGTAATTAGGTTTATTAGCTGCCATAACTGCGTTTCCGTCAACTTTATCTGTTATCCCAAATCCATCTAATATCATTAACACAACAGGTCTCTTAGTCATAGTTTTCCTCCAGTTTATATTTCACGCATTCTCTATTAATAATCATTATTAATTATATCATACTATATTGCATTAGCATATACAATATATACCTATTTAATTTTTTCCTATTTATATATCAAAAATACATAATTCTTTAAAGATTATTGAGAATCTAGCAATTTTGCATGTTAGACAACCTTTAGCGATGAAAGAATGTTAAATTTATGCTATAATATTTATATAAAGAAGATACGCTCCAAAACATAAAATTTTTATTTAAATGGAGGTGCAATTATGAAGATTCACACACTTATAACAAAACATAAATATTTAAGTACAGTTTCCAGCCAGGACAGCTTACAAACTGCCCTAGAAAAAATGCGTGAAACTGATATAAAATCTATGCCTGTTGTAGACAACAAAAAGTTTTTAGGCATAATTTTCAAAGATAAAATATTAGAATTATTCCTTACTGATTCAGATTCAGAGAAAAGATTAAGAGAAGCAAAGGTTGAATCTTTAATAGAAGAAATTCCTATCTTAAGGGAAGACAGTAGCTTCGAACACATAGTAAATACACTAAGACAAAACGATGCGGTATTTGTGGCCTTAGTAAATAAAGAAGATAAATTTTTAGGAATTATACCACACAAGGCAATCTTTGATGAGATGGTAAACATAACAGGTTTAAATAACGGACGTAAACTTACTATATATTTACATGACATACCTGGCCAACTGGCTAAGATAGGACAAATCCTTGCTAAAAATAAGGCTAATGTCCAAAATCTTTCTGTTAGAAATCCAAAGACCAAATTGGATATTAGACAAATGCTCTTAAGAGTTGATGAGTCTGTTGTAGATCAAGTAAAGAAGGATCTTGAACGAGCAGGCTACCGAGTGGACTAGCTTCATGGTTATGGCCTACTTGCAGATAATCAGCTAATATAATTTTGGATATTAAAAGGGAGTTCACTAAATCTTTAGCGAACTCCTTTCTTCAATGAAAAATTCCCTTTACTTTATAAGAGATTTTCCTGTCATTTCAGCAGGTACTTCTAAATTCATTGCTTGTAGCATTGTTGGAGCTATATCTGCTAAAACGCCCCCTTCTCTCATTTCCTTTGCATCTTTAGCTATATAGATGAAAGGTACTGGGCCAGTAGTATGGGCGGTCATTGCTAAACCTGTAGAATAATCAATCATTTGCTCAGCATTTCCATGGTCTGCTGTTAAAAATACTGTTCCATCTTTCTCAAGAACCTTGTCCACAACCTTGCCAACACATGTATCTACTGCTTCAACAGCTGCTTTTGCCGCTTCAAATACACCAGTATGGCCAACCATATCAGGATTAGCGAAGTTTAATATAATCATATCATACTGATCTGAATCTATTCTTTTAACTACTTCATCTGTTACTTCATATGCGCTCATTTCAGGTTTTAAATCGTAGGTAGCAACCTTTGGTGAATTAATAAGAGCTCTATCTTCTCCTGGATTTGGAGCTTCAACTCCTCCATTAAAGAAGAAGGTTACATGGGCATACTTTTCTGTTTCTGCAATTCTCAATTGTTTCTTTCCTAATTTGCTGACATACTCACCTAAAGTATTTGTATAGGATTGAGGCTTATAGGCTATGTGTACATTTTCCATTGTCTTATCATATTGAGTCATGCATACGAAAAATAAGTCTAAGCTTTCTCTTTCAAAACCATCAAATTCCTTATCATTGATAGCTCTAGTAATTTCTCTAGCTCTATCTGGTCTGAAATTAAAGAAGATTACAGAATCTCCATTGTTTATAGTTGCTAGAGGCTTGCCCTCTTCTAAAATAACTGTAGGAAGAACAAATTCATCAGTTTTGTTGTCATTGTAGGACTTTTCCATAGCTTCTACAGCACTAGCTGCTGTTTCACCTTTTCCATTAACCATAGCGTCATAAGCTAGCTGTACTCTTTCCCATCTGTTATCTCTGTCCATAGCGTAATATCTTCCAGATACTGTAGCAATCTTACCGTTTGCAAGTTCCTTTAAGTAATTTTCTACATCGATTATATAATCCTTTCCGGAAGATGGTGGTGTGTCTCTTCCATCCATGAAGGCATGTAAATATACCTTGGAAAGTCCCTTATCCTTAGCTAATTTAAAAATAGCTTTTAAATGGTCAATATGGGAATGAACACCTCCGTCAGAAACAAGTCCCATTACATGAAGGGCCCCATTATTTTCAATAGCCTTGTCTATAGCAGCATTTAAAACTTCATTTTTAAAGAAATCGCCATCTTCTATAGCCTTTGTTATTCTTGTAAGCTCTTGATATACAATTCTACCAGCTCCAATATTTAAGTGGCCAACTTCAGAGTTACCCATTTGTCCATCTGGCAAACCAACATTGAGACCACTAGCTCCTAATTGGACATGAGGATATTGTTCAAATAACTTGTCTATATTAGGTTTGTGTGCTGCTCTAATTGCATTTCCATCTTCTTTATCACTAATTCCAAAACCATCTAAAATCATCAACATTACAGGTTTCTTAGTCATTATTTACCTCCCATTTTAATAATAAATTTTGTAGAACAATCTTTGTTAGAATAATTCAAGAATTACGAAAGAAATTCAGCTAAAAAGCTGAATTTCCCCCATAAATGGCAAGACCTTTGTCAATAGTCACAAACTAAAAGTTCACAATAGCTGCAAAGTCTTCTGGAACTAAGCTAGCACCGCCAACTAAAGCTCCATCAATATCAGACATAGCCATTTGCTCCTTAATAGTTGCAGGTTTTACAGATCCACCGTACTGTATTCTGATAGCATCTGCAACTTCCTGTCCATAAAGGTTCTTTACACAGCCTCTAATGAAAGCTATAGTTTCGTTTGCCTGCTCAGAAGTAGCAGTTTTTCCAGTTCCAATTGCCCAGATTGGTTCATAAGCAATTACTAGTTCCTTAACCTGATCAGCAGTTAAGCCTCCTAAATCAAGCTTAACCTGTCTTCCTATCACTTCTTCGGTTATGTTAGTTTCTCTTTCTTCTAAAGATTCCCCAACACAAAGGATTGGAGTTAAATTATGGGCAAAGCAAGCCTTTAACTTTTTATTAACAGTTTCATCAGTTTCGTTGAAATACTGTCTTCTTTCACTGTGTCCTATGATAACATAGTCTATCTTCATTGCTTCTAACATTCCTGGCGCAACTTCTCCTGTGAAAGCTCCCTTTTCTTCAAAGTGAACATTCTGTGCACCAACCTTTATGTTTGTACCTTCTACAGCTTTTTTTACAGCATCTAAGCAAACAAAAGTTGGGCATACTACTACTTCGGATTTTGCATCCTTAACTAAAGGCTTTAATGCTTCTATAGTTTTCACAGCCTCTTCTACAGTATAATGCATCTTCCAGTTTCCCGCAATAATTGGTGTTCTCATTTTAAAATCCTCCTCTATTTCCAAATATGACTATTACTTAGGAAAGGGCTTAGAGCACTTGCCCCAAGCCCTATCACCCTAATTTCAGCTTCCACTATCTAGCCTCAATTTTCCATCTTCAAATTTCTATCTTCTAACTTCTAAACAACTATTTATCGTTTAGCGCAGCTATTCCTGGTAATTCTTTACCTTCTAAGAATTCAAGAGAAGCTCCACCACCAGTGGATATATGAGTCATCTTGTCACCAAAGCCAAGATTGTTAACAGCAGCAGCACTGTCTCCTCCACCGATTACAGTAGTAGCATCGGAATCTGCCATAGCCTTAGCAACAGCAACAGTTCCAGCTGCAAAGTTTTTAAATTCTGCAACTCCCATTGGTCCGTTCCAAACTACAGTCTTAGCTTCTTTTACTGCATCAGCAAATATTTTTTCTGATTTAGGTCCAATATCAAGGGCCATGTATCCTTCTGGAACATTTTGATCTTCAGTGATAACAGCTTCTGCGTTAGCATCAAACTTATCTGCCACTCTGTTATCAACTGGAAGTAAGAACTTAACGCCCTTTTCTTCAGCCTTTTTAACCATTTCTAAGGAATAGTCAAGTCTATCAGCTTCTACTAAAGAATTTCCTATAGAATATCCTTGAGCCTTTAAGAATGTGTAGGCCATTCCTCCACCAATGATTATTGTATTAACCTTATCAAGTAAGTTATTGATTACATTGATTTTATCTGAAACCTTTGCTCCACCTAATATAGCAACGAAAGGTCTTTCTGGATTGTTAACAGCCTCTCCTAGGAACTTTAATTCCTTTTGAATTAAGTAACCACATACTGCAGTGTCAACGAATTTAGTTACACCTACTGTAGAACAGTGTGCTCTGTGAGCTGTTCCAAAAGCATCGTTAACATATACATCTGCTAAGGAAGCTAAGTCCTTTGAAAAACTATCTTCATTCTTTCCTTCTTCTGGTCTGAATCTAGTATTTTCAAGAAGAACTACATCTCCTTCTTTCATTGCTGCTACAGCTGCCTTGGCATTGTCACCAACTACAGTGTCATCAGCAGCAAAAACTACTTCCTTGTCAAGTAGTTCGGAAAGTCTCTTAGCAACTGATGCAAGAGTTAAGCTTGGGTCTGGTCCCTTAGCCTTTCCTAAGTGTGAGCAAAGAATAACCTTAGCTCCCTTTTCTATTAAATATTTTATTGTTGGAAGAGCTCCAACTAATCTATTTTCATCTGTTATAGCGCCATCCTTTAGAGGAACATTAAAGTCACATCTAACAAGTACTCTTTTACCTTTAACTTCGATGTCTTCAATAGTCTTTTTATTAAAACTCATTTAATTCACCTCTTGCCTTTATTAAAAAAGCCTGGCCTCATAGCCACCTGTAGATGCCAGGGGCTCAATTAGGAGCCCCGCATCAACACTACAAAACCAGACCTTTAATTCATTATTTAAATTATAAAATTATAGTAGCTTTTGCTAATTATTCAGCGTCTACCTTAGCAGCGTGAACTGTTAAGTCAACTAGCTTGTTTGAATAACCCCATTCGTTATCGTACCAGGAAACTAGCTTAACGAAGTTAGGATTTAATGATATTCCTGCTCCAGCGTCGAATATGGATGTTCTCTTGTCATGGATGAAGTCAGTTGAAACAACTGCATCTTCAGTGTATCCAAGAATACCCTTTAAATCATTTTCTGAAGCTTCTTTAACAACAGCCTTTATTTCATCGTATGAAGCTGATTTTTCAAGTCTGCAAGTTAAGTCAACAACGGATACGTCAACAGTTGGTACTCTGAAGGACATACCAGTTAATTTTCCGTTTAATTCAGGGATAACCTTACCAACAGCCTTAGCAGCTCCAGTTGAAGAAGGAATTATGTTAGCAGCAGCTGCTCTTCCACCTCTCCAGTCTTTCATTGAAGGACCGTCAACAGTTTTCTGAGTAGCAGTTGTTGCGTGAACAGTTGTCATTAAACCTTCAACTATACCAAACTTCTCATGGATAACCTTAGCTAAAGGTGCAAGACAGTTTGTAGTACAAGAAGCGTTGGAGATAACCTTTAAGTCCTTTGTATATTTGTCATGGTTAACACCCATTACGAACATTGGAGCATCTGCTGAAGGAGCGGAAATAACAACCTTCTTAGCGCCACCTTTAAAGTGAGCTGAAGCTTTTTCTGTAGTTGTGAATACACCTGTACATTCAAGTATGTATTCTGCTCCACATGAAGCCCAATCAATGTTTGAAGGATCTTTTTCTGCGAATACTTTTACTGTCTTTCCATTAACAATTAATGCATTGTTAGCTTCATCTACAGAAACTTCTCCAGTAAATTTACCATGAACTGAATCATAAGTTAACATATAAACCATGTAATCCAAATCGATAAAAGGATCGTTTATTCCCTTTACTTCTACTTCTGGATTTTCTAAGGCCGCTCTAAAAGCAAGACGTCCTATTCTACCAAAACCATTAATACCTACTTTAACCATTTAAAGTACCTCCTTTAAAAATAAAATATATATTTAAATAAATATATTTTAAACAAAATTAAATAAAATCATAAGATTAATTTTCTTTTATTAATCTTATTATCTCTCTAGCAGCACCTTCATCAGTGATAAGTACACCCTTTTTATTATTTATCTCCGTAGCCAGTATAGCTTCTGCTTTACTTTCTCCTCCTGCTACCGCTATAGGGTGATCAATTTTTTTAATATCACTACTATTTATTCCAACAGTGGGTGTAGAATATACTACCTTTCCACTTTTATTAAAATAACATCCAAATGCCTCGCCTACTGTTCCCATTTTTATCAGCCCATGGATCTTTTCTTGTGGCACTCCTCTACGACGAGCCATTTCATCCGCTCGTCCTATACCGTAAATGAGTACATTTGTATTCTTTATGTAGCATATAGTATCTTTTATGTCTCTCTCATTTAACATGGCATCTAGAGCCTTATCACTAATATTATCTGGTATGTGTAAAAGTTTATAACTTCCAGAAACTTTATTTGCCAGATTACCAGCTAAAGTATTAGCCTGAGTCTCAACTTGTTTACCCATTCCACCTCTGGCGGGAACCACTAATATATTATGTAAATTTTGAAGTTTAGGCATATTGTCTATTACTTCTTTAATTGTGCTGCCACCAGTAAGAGCAATAATATCGTCATTTTTTATTATTCCTTTTATATATGTTGCAGCAGCTCTACCTAATTCCTTCATTACCGTGCTGTCTTCTTCTATACTTCCAGGAACTATAATGACATCTTTGATATTAAGCTTTTTTCTTAATGCATCTTCAATTTCTGATATCCCCTTAATTTCATGGATAAAACCTTTTAGCTTATTAAGGACCTCTTCTCCTTCCGATGTAACAATCATACCAGGAGTATTAACTTCTATTAAGTTAGCAGATTTTAAGAAACTTATTTCTGTCCTAACTATTCGTTCGCCCAAATTTAGATTGTTGGCCAGAATTCTTCTTCCTACTGGTTGATTATAATATATTGTTCTTAATATATTATATCTCTTTTCTAGCAATTCAATGAGTTCAGGCACAATCTTCTCCTGCAGTTTCAAAATTTCTTTCAAAGACAACACCTCTTTGGCCACTTAACGTCCCAGTGTACTTTTTTTCGTCCCACTATCTATTATAAAGTACTTCTACTAATTTTTAAATAGTTTTTTCAATTTTTTTTAAACTTTATTTTTTTATATAACTCTCTAACTTAAAGCTACATATAAATAGGTCTTTTAACTGTAAAAATCTTAAATCTATTTAATTTAGGACATAAAGTGACAAGTTTCTGTAGAATTAACTAAATTTATACTTTAAATTTAGTGATTTTTATCATATAATATAATTAATAAATAAAACGTTTACACTCCTGTATAATTAAGAAAGGGTGGGATACATCCATGAGTGCTAATGTGAAAATTAATAAAAGAAAATTTTTTAGAGTTAAACATGACCTTCCTCTTTGTGCCTCTATGAGTCTTTACTCAGTAAATGGAAGGATGGTAATGTCACGAGGAACTTTTGTTTGTATAAAGAACATAGGCCCTGGAGGACTTTGCTTCTTGTCTAATTTATCATTTCCAGCCATAAATACAGCAATTTTTAGTTTTAAACTTCTCCTTTTAGGAAGTAATTTTACCTTCTACGGTTACATAGTAAGAAGCAAACCTGTTAACGACCAAATAAAAGAGTACGGTGTTAAGTTCACTGAAACCCTCAATAATTCCATGGAAGTGGCCAAAATCATGAATCAATGGTCCATTGCTATAAACAAGAAAAAACTATCTGACTTAAAGAACAATTGTAGCCTATGTACAAAAAAATCTATGGAAGATTGCTTTGCAAACCGAAAATCTAAATAAAGGTCCATTAAAAAAGGTTGTATAAAAGTTCTAGACTCTTATACAACCTTTTTATTTAATAAATATTATAATAGCGTATTATTCCTTAAAGTTATTTTGCCTCTCTAAGATCTCCTACAAAAGCTGCAGCTATCATATTAGGTCCAACATGAGAAGCTATAGTTGCCGATAATTGAGATATAATTACCTTTTTCGGTGTAGATTCCTCAAGTATATATTCTTTTAACATTTCTGCATCTTCTAAGCAATCGCCATGTCCAATAATTAAGGTTGTTTTTTCTTCATCTACCATGTGTTCATGAACTTTATCTGCTAAGAATTTTAAAGATTTCTTTCTTCCTCTGACATTGCTGTATGGTCCTAGTTTCCCATCATTGTCTACTGTTAATATAGGTTTTATGTTTAAGGCTGTCCCTACTACAGCTGTGGTAGCAGAAATTCTTCCACCTTTTTTCAAATAGTTTAAGTCATCTACAGCGAACCAATGGTTGGATTTTAACTTATGTGTCTCTAACCAATCCACAATTTCTTCTTTAGTTTTGCCCTGTCTTAGCAAATCAACAGCCTCTACTACTAGTACCCCTTGGCCAATAGATGCAGACAGTGAATCTATAACAGTGATATCCGCATCGGGATACTCCTCTAAGATTTCTTGACGGGCAAGTAAAGAGTTAATATAGGTTCCACTCATTCCAGAAGAAAAGCCTATGTATATTATAGACTTACCGGCTTTGTAATGCTTTTTAAACATTTCCTTGAACCTAAACATATTGATTTGTGCAGTTGAAGGCATAATACCTGATCTTAGTTTAGAATAAAATTCTTCATGTGGTAGACTTTTACCAAAGTCATCCAGATACTCGTAACCATCTATATTAACAGGCATACCCAAGGTATCAAGAAGATCAGCATTTTCTTGAACATACTCTAGTGTAAGGTCACAAGTTGAATCTGTAATAATAATACTGGCCATTTGTTCCCCCCTATTTCATATTTGGAAAATCCATTTGTCTCAGCGCCTCATAAACCATGATTGCTACTGAGTTTGATAAATTTAAAGAACGTGTGCTACTCTCAAGCATAGGTAGTCTAATGAGATTTTCCTTGTTTTCTTCACGGATATAATCTGGTAAACCAGAAGATTCTCTTCCAAAAACAATAAAATCTCCTTCTTTATAAGCTACATCGCTATATTTTTTAGTTGCTTTAGTTGTTGAAAAATAAAAAGTAGAGTCCGGATATTTTTGTCTCAACTCTTCATAGGACTCATGGACTTCTAATTTAAGATAGGTCCAGTAATCTAGGCCTGACCTTTTTAATTGTTTGTCATCAATGCTAAAACCTAAAGGTTTAATCAAATGAAGAGTAGCATCTGTTAAAACGCAAGTTCTACCAATATTTCCAGTGTTTTGCGGTATTTCAGGCTGAAATAGAACTATGTTTAAATTCAACCAAACACCTCCTTGTCGATTTTTTACATTATAAAACAATTATTATTCCTCTTCATATATTACCTCATAAGTACTAATTAGTAAAGGAATGATTTTTTCATAAATTTTTTCTCTTAAAATAGTATTTGACTAATCCTGAATTTTTACCTTTTATGAATTAAAGCCGCCCTTAAAAGGCGGCTTTTGTATATTATTTTCCATCTAAATATGCAATTATTCCTGCTGATATGTTTTTTGCAAGATTATTTAATACATTATTGTCATTTAGCCTTTTAACATCTTCTGGATTGCTAGCAAAGCCACATTCAACTAAGACTGCTGGCATTTGTGCCAATCTTATTACCTTAAAATCCTCAAATTTTATTCCCCTATCATTCCAATTATCAGAAGTTAAAATCTTTTCTTGAATTTTTAGAGCCATAGCCTCACTTTCCTCAGGTACAGAATTAGACTGGGCATAATAAACGCTAATACCATTGTAAATGTTGCTTTTATCATAAGCGTCAATATGGACTGAAACAAAGGCATCTCCCTGGTTCTCGTTAGCAATGTCTACAATTCTTTGACGCTCTAAATATTCATCGCTCTCCAAATCCTTATCCCTGGTCATTACCACCTTTTTACCATAGAAAATTAGTTCCGGCCTCATTTCTAATGCTATTTTTAAAGTTACCTCTTTTTCAAAAAAACTTTTATCGTAAGCTTCTGTTCCTGGATCTCCTCCACCATGACCTGGATCTACTACAACTGTATGGGTAAAAGGTTCTTCTTTCTTGCTTATTAAAACCATTAAATAATTTGTCAACTCATTAAGAAAAACAAAATTATTCTGAGTAAATTCTTTCTTAATGGTCATGGTAGTTTTACCATCTATTTTTGATAAAAATATTTTTTCATCATCTTCTTTAAAGCTATTAGAGTTTAACTTATGTTTATCTACAGCTTTTAAATCTAAATATATATAATCATCATCTTCCTTGTAACCTGAGTATTGTTTCTTGTCCACTAATTTGATTATGTATTTTTTAAAATACTCACTTTGGTCAAAGGTAATGGTTCCCTCTTTACTTATACTAATAGGAGTCCCCTGAAACTTGTTTTCCTTAGTAGAATTACTACTTTTATTACCTATAGCATCAGATGTTAAAACTTTATTTAAAAGGTTTTTACCGTTAAAAGCCATTGCAATTATTATTAATATTGATAATGATAAAAAAAATCTTCTTTTGCTCTTAATTTTCATCTTCACGTTAGTAACACATCCTTATATTTGTTTAGCATACCAAATTTTAAACATAAACAAGAACTGTAAACAGTCATAGTTATTTATATTTTAACATATAGTTTCTATCTTTGGATAGTATTTTTTTATTAAATCTTTATTGCTTTCTAACTTTTTAAAGCAAAAATAAGGCTTTCAACAAAGATTGCTGAAAACCTTATTTTTAATTGAGACAATAGTAAATGAATCTAAAACCATTTTTTTAAATAATATTTAAATTTATTCTCTTTTTTCTTTAAATATTCTTCAAAGTTATAGTAGATAGTATTTTTTTCAAAGCCCTTCTTCTTTACACCGCCATAGAATTCATCATAAACCTCTTCAGTCAAGGGTAATAAAATTTCTTTCAATTGTCCATCTTGACTTTCAGCAAACTCTCTTTCCGTTACAGATGGATCCTTCTTAATTTTATACCTTTTTAATCTTTTTAAAATATAGCTGTATAAAGGAATTAAGCTTTCGCTATTTAGGATTTTTCTTTTTCTTCTCGCTGCAAGTGTTATCCATATTAATATAGCCATTAAGACTATAGCTGTAAGGGCAATATATAAATGCTTTGAACTTAGCTTTAATTTAATAGGATTGTTTTTTTCTTCTTTATTATTGTTACCCTTGCTAGTACTTGGACTTTCCTTCTCTTCTTTTTTTTCTTCCTTAGGTTCTGCTGAAGGTTTTTCCTCTTCCTCTTTCTTTTCTTCCTCTAAACGTAAGTTTTCTTCAAAGGCTGTAGGGGCACAATCACTTATAGCCCATATATTGTCTCTTACGAGATACTCTACCCAGGCATGGGCAGTATCGTTGGTAACATTATATAAGCCTTCCTTCATTGATGCATCATTCATCTTATAACCTTCTACGTACCTTGCAGGTATACCTGCTATTCTATACATAACTGTTAAGGCAGTGGCAAAATGAACGCAATAGCCCTTTGGATCTTCAAATAAGAAATAGTCAACAAAGTCCTTCCCTTCTGGCAGTACTGATGCATCTAAGGTGTATGTGTAGTTATCAGATAAATAGTCTCTTATTATCTCAACTTTTTCCCCAGTAGTAGTAGCATCCTTGACCAAGTCATATACTAAATCTACTGTTCTTTCAGTAACTCCTGGAGGTAGTTGCAAGTACTTATTATAGTTTTCATTCTGTAAATGATATACCCCGTAAGAGTCCTCACCTTGATCTGAATAGTCCACATCATAGAATTCTACAGTATATTCTTTCTCAATGATAGATTTCCACATAAATATGGCCCTATCTTCACCAACAATTATGTCTTCCTCATAATTGTTAATATTATTTGTATACATAGGTACCATGAAAGAGCTGGTTTTTAAGCTTACTGGATAAATTGTTATCTCCTTTAGGCTACTAGCAGGAAAAAGATCCACTGTAGCATAGTTTCTCCAAACTCTTTCTGCTTCAGGGCTAATGCCTGATTTAAAGCTTTTTAAGTCTTCAACTGTGTTTCTCCAGGAGTAACCAGTATACTGATCCTTAACGGACCCTTTCAAATAGTAGCTCTTATCGCTCCTTACCTTAAAGGCTAAAGCGTTATTTAATTTGATAGGCCCCCCTAACATTTTTTCCGTATTTGAATAGCCTGTTTGACTTAGATGAAAAGCTTCTTTAGTAGCAAGTTCTATAGTAGTTTTCCCAAAGGATTTTTTTCCCTTGCCATTTAAACTTTCAAATATAGATAACTTATCTTTTCCTTCAAAATCTTGAGGTAAAGGTAAGGATATAAGTCCAGCAATAATACTAAATATTAATATATTTGCAAAGATTTTTCTGCCACTAATAGAAGCGTATATTCCCTTCTTGTGAAATTGCATCATGGTCTTTTTGTAATTGTTAAGCATATAAGTCATTACGGAAATAATAGCAAAAGGTAGCAAGAGCCTTACTACTCCCTCTTCATACTCCAAGTACCAAAAGAAGGCCATTTCTAATAGAGATAAGAAAAGGATTCCCTCAGTAATTTTACTATTATAGAGGGTGAATAAAATTATCAAAATTAGAGGTAAGGCAAGGGTTATTATAGGTTTATACTGATAAAAGTAGGTAAGCTCTCCATTATATAGCTGACTATTAATACTTGTAATGTTTAAAACTATTTCTTCATAAAAAAAGTCTAGTATGGAATCTTTAAAAATAAAGCTAAAAAAAACTAAGGTTGCCAATGCTATCAATAAAAAGACAAATTTCTTAAAGCCAGTGTTTAGAACTCCAGTGTAAAATAGGTAAAATATAATAAACAGTAAATATATCAAGGTTATATATAAATAATTAAAATCTTCTATTTGATAGCAAATAGCCATAAGTGCAAACATAAAAATTATATTTATATAGTGTACAAATACACCAACTATATGTTGTCTAAACCACTCCATTTAATCACATCCTTTTAATAGATATCCCTAAAAGATATTAATTCTAGTATAGAAATTATAAATTGTATCTGGATATCTATATAAATTTAGAAATGTTAACTACTTTAACCCCTAAATTCATTAGTTTATCAATATTTTCTTTATCCTCCTTATGAACCTTATTATAGAAAACAAACAAATTCTTTTTTCTTGATTCTAGGTCTAGAATAAATTCATAAAATTCCTGATCTACCCTTGAAGTTATAAAGGCTACATTGTTCATTGTAATAATTGTGTCCATAAAGGCTTTTAAATACCTGGTAAAACTTTCCTTACCATCGCTCTTTGTCCTCATTAAATAATCCATTAATTGAGCAAATTCTCTCTTTTCTCTCACATGAAAAACTCTAGAATTTGCAGCATTAATATATAGCTTAGAAACTATGGCTTTTCTAGTTAAAGAGTGTATTACAGAAGCAGAAAAATCTATTAACTGCTCCTCACTAATTCCATTTATGTCGTATTGATAATTACCACTGTTCATATCTAGAAAAAAGTTAAATTCTTCCCCAATAAACACTTCATGGTTCTTTACATATAGTTCGTTGTATTTAGCGCTAACCTTCCAGTTGATTCTATTAAGATTATCTCCTGCTTTGTACTTCCTGTTATCCTTTATAGCATAAGGATCTTCTATACCAGAACTGCTTAATTTATAGTCATTAAATAGATTGATTCCATTAAATAAGTTTGGAGGAATATCTATAATCTTGGGATACACTTGAATAAATACTTTGTTTTTACAAACTTTATGACTTTTAATTATTGAAGCAGTATCTCTAAACCATAGGTCCGTATGGCTGAAATCATATGTTCCTCTAATTCTGAACCGAACTTGATATTCTAAGCTCTTGGATTTCTTACTTCCAATATAAACTGCATCTCCATTGTATCTGGAGCTAAGCTTTTTAAAGGCAGAATTGTTCACCAGCAAATAAGAAACAGGAATCCAACCCTTGTTTTTCAAAACTATTTTAAAGCTACCTAGATCTCCAGCACTATATCTACTTCTTTCAAATAATATATCCAAATTCAAGTTTTTTCGGTTACTTATTATAACTACAATAGAAATTAGCAATATTGCTACCACTGAATAAAAGACCCTGTAGAAGAGTGGTCCCCCTTCTATATAAGCTAATACAAAAAACAAGATAAGGAGAATTAGAAACCTTATATTAATACGAAACATACTAGTTCACCTTTGGTACAGGAACCTGTTGAAGTAGGTTAGCTATTACTTTTTCGCTAGTATAATTATTTGCTCTGGCTGCTGAAGAAAGGGTTAGCCTATGTGCAAGGACCAGGAGGACATTGTTTTTTACATCTTCTGGAATGACGTAATTTCTTCCACAGATTAAAGCTGATGCCTGAGCAATTCTTTGAAGAGATAAGGCTGCTCTAGTACTCATTCCTAAGTTTAGCAGTGCGGAAGTTCTTGTAACTTCTGCTATATTAACTATATATTGATTAATCTCCTCAGCCACTGTTACCTCTTTACAAATCTTTTGTAAAGCAATAATATCCTCAGCTGTTGCAACAGGCTCTAGTTCTTCCAAAGGCTTTCTATTTTTATACAAGGCCAAGAGCTGACCCTCTGAAACTTTATCCGGGTAACCTATTGTTATCTTAATCATAAATCGGTCTAGCTGAGCCTCTGGTAAAGTGTAGGTTCCTTCGTATTCTATTGGATTTTGAGTTGCTAAAACAAAAAAAGGCTGCTCCAATTCAAAGGTATTGACACTTTCTGAAACTTGATTTTCTTCCATAACTTCCAGCAAGGCTGATTGTGTTTTAGGAGAAGTTCTATTTATCTCATCTGCCAATACTATGTTGGCAAAAATAGGTCCTTTTCTAAACTCAAATTGCATCTCCTTCTGATTAAATATAGATATACCTGTTATATCTGAAGGTAGCAAATCTGGTGTAAATTGTATTCTGCTGTATGACAAATTAATAGATTTAGCTAGTGCCTTTACCAAGGTTGTCTTTCCAACTCCTGGTACGTCCTCTATTAATATATGGCCTCCAGCAATAATCCCTTTAATAATATTAATAATTGACTCCCTCTTACCGATTATAACTTTCTCAACATTAGATAATATTTCTTCTATTTTTACATTTCCTTCTCTCATATAGCTCTCTCCTTTGACCTATAATTCCATAAAGATATCTTCCATTATAACATATAATCATTTTTCCTTATAACATTTTATCATATTATGTATTTTAGACCATAATACTTACACTTTAGTCATATTTTACATAAAAACACAAAACAGACAGTCAGCAGGACTGCCTGTCTATTTCTAATTAATCTTTTTTGTACCAACCTTTACAATGCCTTGAATAGGTCTATAATAATCGTCTGATATAAGCTCTTGTTTTATCAACTTATTGTTTTCATCATATGTATTTAGATAAACTTTCACCTTATATCCTGTTTGGGCTTTTTGTACAATCTTTTTTGATCCTTCAGGCATGCTAGAATCCTTAATGGTTTTAGTGGTAGACTTTTCTGTTTTATAGACATCATTAACTATATCGTATCTTCTATTAGTCAGGGACTTATTAGAATACACATTAAAGTATAGGACTTTATTTTTAGTATAGCCTTCAATATATATTGGATAATCTAAAGTGTTAGTAAATTTATAATCTATATTTCCCCAATCCACTGTAGCATCCCTTCCTAAGTCTACATAAGCCGACGGAAGGGTATGAGGGAATCTTTCCGTAGAATTAATATTGGATTTTATAATAGCATTATATAGTGTTGAAGATACTTGGCAGATACCTCCCCCTATCCCCGATTCTATCTTATTATTTATTATTACACCAGCTTCTTGATAACCTCTAGCTTTGGTCCTCTCTCCAACAACTTCATTAAAACTAAAAGTATCTCCTGGCATTAATAGAATGCCATTTATAGCTTTTGTAGATAATTCAATATTATTTACTCTACCTGGAGCTGAGGTAGTAAAGCTAGTAGAATATGAAGCTATTAAAGAATTAACTTTAGCTAATTCTTCTTCTGTTTTCCTTGCGGAAATTGTTTCAACAGGAGCATTTATCGTTACATCTACATCAAGCTTATCATTAATATTATTAACAATACTGTTTTTTAACTGTTCAGCTTGGAGCTTGTACCCTTTTTTATCAGGTATAATATTAAACTTTCCACTAGAAACCATTTCAAGCTTACCATCCACAGGATCCTTGTTGATATCCTTCTCCATTAATCCTATAACTTCTGAGATATACTCATCATCATAATCAAATTCTAGTTGCAGATTAAAGCCTGACCCATTCATAACCAGCTTTTTTTTCTTAAAAATAGAAAAACCCTTGCCATAGCTAAAAGCTTCATTAATAACTTTATCTATATTGTAGCGGGCATTTAATTTACTGTATTCTATAGCATAGGTTTTGTCCTCATAAGTTATCTTTATTATTTTCTCACTAACCTTATCTTGGAACTTTTCCTTTAGTAATGCCCTAGCTTCCTCTTCTGTTTTACCACCAATATTTACATCCATAACCTTAATATTGGGATAAATAAGTTTGTCCCAATCACTAGCTATCCTGTATACATATCCTGCATATGCGGCACTTCCAGCCATAATAAGCACCGCAAATACAGATAGTATTATAATAAGATTAATAGTTTTCTTTTTCCCCATATACCTTCTCCTCTCTACCCGCCTCCTAATTATACTACAACTATATACGATTTAAAATAAGATTCGTCCAATAATTTACAAACCAATATTATAAATTCCGTCAACCTTTTGATAGTAATCATTAGATATCAACTCTCGCGTGATTTCCTTGCCATTTTTGTAGCCTATAAGATATACTTTTACCTTATATCCCTTTACAGGAGCTTGAACTTTCTTTATAGTTCCACTAGATAGAGAATCTACGGTATTGTAATATATTTGGGGTTCTTCAACATTTAATATTTCTGTAAAAAGTTTATATTTTATTTCTGTAAGAGAGGAATGGGAATATACGTTAAAAGTTATTTTACCCTTATTTGTTATACACTCAATATATAAGGGATACTTTGTAGTATTTTTAAATTTATAGTCTATACTTTCAGATACTGTAGCATCAAAGCCCGGTTCAATGTACGCAGGTGCTAAGGAATGGTTTCTCCTCATTTGAGATTTAATACCTAACTTAATAATTGCATTGTATAAAGTAGTAGAAACCTGACAAACTCCTCCAGCAACGCCATATACTAGCCTGCTATTCACTATAACCGGTGCCCCCTTAAATCCATTAGCTAAGGTTCTTTCTCCAGTTTCCTTGTTAAAACTAAATTCCTCACCTGGCATTAAGATTTTACCGTTTAACTTACTTGCTGCCAAAGCAATATTGTCGGCTCTTCCTTTGGTGGCAGTAGAAAAATAGGTAGTAGCAGTTGAAACTTTGTAGTTCACATCCTTTAAATCTTCAGCTTTTATTGTGGCTTCTTTTTCTATGATATTGATAGGGACTTTGTCGTCTTCAATACCATATTTATATATCTTGCTAATAATATTATTGTATAATTGCTCTCCATCTAAGGTCCTTCCTACTTGCTCCTTTACAATTACAGGTTTATCATCTATAATCTCTAGCCCTGCATTTTGAGGAGGCCTATCCACAGATTTTTTTACTTCATTTACAAAGTCCCTTACCGCTCTTTCATCAAATGTAAACTCTAAATTATATTGCTTTTTCTTTTTACTCCTTAGCTCTATGTACTTATTGAAAAAACCTTTATCTTTTCCAAACTTTAAAGCCTTCTCCAAGGTCCTCTTTGGATCTATCTCCATTTTTATGTCCTTAAGACTAAGGGGATATTCTTGATTTTCATATACCGCAGTAATTTTCTCAGAGGATAAATCATTATATTTCTTTAATATTAAGTTCTGGCCTTCATCTAGTGACAATCCTGAAACATCAATATTATTCACATAACTGTTAGGATATATTTTATTATCCCAACCTTTTACATAATAATATATATACCCTAAAGTTAATACTACAAGAATAATAAATAGTGCTGAAAATTTCACCAACAACCTTCTATTTTTCATTTTGTCACCACCTATATAGTAGTTTTATAATTTTATACAGGTATTATAGCAAAAGTTCTGATATACCACCTTATGATAGAATTGAATTTATTTATACTTGTTTATATTATCCGTAATTTCCCTCTGCTTTATAACATAAAATAAAAAACTGATGGCTTAAATCCATCAGTTTTTACTTTCTCATTTTCTTCTCTTTCTTAACTTTTTAATATCCTCTTTTTCCTCTAAGGATACTCTCAAAGATTCCACAATCTTTTGTATAGATTTATTAATACACCAATCATCCATTTGACCTGACTTAATGAAAATCTTAGTTTTTTCTCTATTAATCAAATAGCAAGTGCTTATAAGCCAGGCCACCGCCATATTAACATAATAATCATTATTTTCCAAGCTCCTAATAGAATCAAATATAAGATCTAAATAGGCTTCCTCTGTATAATAATTATTTAAGGTTACTAAAGCAAATCTCGCAGACCATGGCTCAGAACTACTTATATATTTTGGAATCACAGAAAGAAATTCTTCTTTATTTTCTTTAACTAACTTTTTAATATTAGACACAAAACTATCACAAAGAGCCCAATTATTAATTTTCTTTATATAGTAATCTATAGTAGACATCATGTCAGAAAAGCTTTTAAACTTCATCTTGCCTATTAAGATACCTTGAAGAAGCTTTTCTTCATAAGAACTGCCTGCAGAAATAAAATTATAAAAACTTTCCATATCCTTATTCTTTTCCACAGCCTTAGCAATATTTCTAAGCTGAGGCATTCTTACATAATAACTAAAACCTAAGTTTGGTATAATCTTAGAATTAAATTTCCCATAGGCCTCATCTGAAAGGGACTGTAGTAACTCGGTGAAAGATCTATATGTTTCAGCGTTCCACTCTATAAGCTCAAGTTCTTCCATTTTCATAGCTTCACCACTTTTGTTCTAAATTTTAAAAACGTCTCTCCTTTAATGAAAGTTCTATTATCTTATCTAATAATTCTGCAAAAGTAATGCCTGCTGCCGCTGCACTCTTGGGGAATAAACTGTTTTTTGTCATTCCTGGAAGGGTATTTGCCTCTAAAACATAAGGAACCCCTTCCTTAATCAGCATATCTATTCTAGAATAAACACTACACTTCAAACTTCTCCAACAGTCAAGAGCCATTTGATTTACCTTTTTCTGTAGATCAGGTTCTAGTTGAACTACAACTTCCTCTGCACCACCATCAGTATATTTGGATGCAAAATCAAAAAAATGATTTTTCGGCTTGATAACTATGGTAGGTAGGACCTGGCCATCCAATATACAACAGGTTATTTCATCACCTTTAATATATTCTTCAACCATTACTTCATTATCATACTTTACAGCCTCATTAATAAGATTAGTTAATTCTTCCCTATCCCTTACAATACCAGTTGCCACTGAAGAACCTCCACTGTTAGGCTTTACTACTAAAGGATATCCTATACTTTCTATGGCCTGAAAATCTATCTCTTCACCTTTGTTAACCATTACCCATTTTGCAGTATTGATTCCTGATGCCTTTAAGGCCTTTTTGGTCATATCTTTATCCATACAAACAGCACTGCTCAAAGGACCGCAGCCAGAATAAGGAATGTTCATAGTTTGAAGAACTGCCTGAACAGTACCATCTTCTCCAAACTTTCCATGTAAGGCTAGCAGGGCGAAGTCTAAATCTTTTGCCTTTGAAAAAACATCTTCCTTCTTATCAATTACAATTGGCACCACTTGATACTTTTCCTTATTTAAGTTAGCTATTATTTCCTTTCCAGTGTTTAGGGAAATATCCCTTTCTGAAGATATTCCTCCCATTATTACCCCAATTTTCATTATTTACCCTCCAATTATATTTCTCTTTTTCAGTATAAGATAATTATTTTAATAAGTGAATATGGTCAAGAATTATTTGTTTACTTCTTAAAATAGAAGCGGGATTCATAGAAAATTCATCTAAGCCGTATTCCAACAAAATAGGAATAGCTCTTTGGTCTGCCGCCATCTCACCACACATACCGCAGGATTTTCCTTCTTTATGGGCTGCATCTATAGTAAACTTTATTAATCTTAATACTGCAGGATCCATAGTGTTATATAGGTGAGAAATCTTTTCATTAGTTCTATCAACTGCTAATGTATATTGGATTAAATCATTGGTTCCTATACTGAAAAAGTCTACCATTTTTGCAAACTCATCTGCTCGTATAGCAGCAGAAGGTACTTCTATCATTATTCCTAGAGGGACTTTTTCATTAAATTCAATTCCCTGCTCCCTTAAGTCCTCCATACATTCTGTTAATACTTCCTTAGCTTTTACAAACTCCTCAGGAGTGGTAATCATAGGAAACATAATTTTCAACTTCCCATAAACAGATGCTCTTAAAAGGGCCTTAAGCTGAGTCTTAAAAAGCTCTTTACGATCTAAACATAATCTTATAGCCCTATATCCTAGGAAAGGATTCATCTCTTTAGGAGTTTTCAAGTAAGGCAAACTCTTATCTCCACCTATATCTAAGGTTCTTATTACTACCGGTTTTCCTTCCATTTTTATAAGGACCTTTTTATAAGCTTCCAACTGCTCTTCTTCGCTAGGCATAGCCTCCCTATCCATATAAAGAAATTCTGTTCTGAATAGGCCTATTCCATCAGCTCCATATTCAATAACCTTTTCCATTTCTTCTGTTGACCCAATATTGGCAGAGATCTCAATAGTTTTTCCCTGTAAATTTGTAATAGTTCTATTTTTTAATTCCTTAAGCTTTATTTTTCCTGTTTCAAACTCTCTGATCTTTTCTCTGTAGCTTTCAATAGCTTCTTCCTCAGGATTCACTATAACTAGACCATCAACACCATCCACAATAACCTTATCACCGTTTCGCAGTTTATAAGTAATATCATCAAGTCCTACCACCGCTGGTATTTCCATAGACCTAGCCATTATAGCAGTATGAGAAGTAAGTCCGCCCACTTCCGTTAAGAATGCTATGACTTTTTCCTTATCAAGCTGGACAGTATCAGAAGGAGTCAAGTCACGTGCCACTAGCACGGTATTTTCTTTTATGTTGGCAAAAGTTTTAGACTTGTTACCAGTAATATTCATTATAAGCCTACTGCCTACATCTTTAATGTCCGCTACTCTTTCTTTTATATATTGATCTTCAATATTTAACATCATATCTATATATGTATTGATGACATCATTTACAGCATTACCAGCAGATTTCCCCTTGTCTCTGATTTCCTTTTCCACAGCAGAAAGGAATTCTGGGTCCTCCAATAAGACATAATGACTATCGAAAACTCCTGCTTCCTCTTCTCCTATTTCCTTTGCTACCTTGTCTCTTAATTTACTAATCTGCTTTTTAGATATTTCTATAGCATTAAAAAGCCTTTCTTTTTCATAATCAAGATTTAATGCATACTTATCACCTAAATTTAACTTTGGTTCTTCCTTTATTAATACAGTACCTATGGCATATCCCCAGGAGGCTGATATTCCTTTTATCATAACGCACCTCTCAACTCATTGAATTTAAAAAGTATAATTATATCATATGATAACTGCAATAGAATTACAATATTCCATTCTTTAATAAGAAATATAGCTCCTTACTTTTTCCTGTTTCTTTCCATATAATCTTTGCACTTTGAAGCCAGAGCACATTCTCCACAATTAGGTCTCTGAGCCTTGCAAATTCTTCTACCATGGAAAATAAGAGTATGGTGAGCTATTATCCATTCGTCCTTTGGTATAGCTTTAGTAAGCTGCTTTTCTGTTTCTTCCACCTTAGAAGCAGTAGCCAGCCCAAGCCTATTAGACACCCTAAAAACATGGGTATCTACTGCAAGAGCAGGTATTCCATAAGCATTACTTAAAACAACATTGGCTGTTTTTCTCCCTACTCCTGGTAAAGTCATTAAATCCTCATGACTTCTAGGCACTTCTCCATTAAAATTTTCAAGCAATGATCTGCTTAAATTTATTATATTTTTAGCCTTATTTCTATACAGCCCTATTTCTTTAATTTCCTGTTCCAATTCCCCGTAATCTAAGGTTGCAAAATCTTGGGGGCTTTTATATATCTTAAATAATTTCCTAGTTACCTCATTAACCTTTTTATCTGTAGTCTGAGCAGACAGCACCGTAGCCACTAGTAGCTGAAAAGGATTCTCATGTTCTAGTTCACAATGGGCGTCAGGATGTATTTCATAAAGGATATCCAGGATTTCTCTAGTTGTTTTTTTAATTCTCATATTTCCTCCTAATGTTTTATAATATTTTCCCCACTATTTTCTACTATTATAGAGGAGAAACAATCTGTTTTAAAGGACTGTACCCTAGTGTTTTTACACTAAAGAACAGTCCTATTTTGTCTTTTGAAATGGCATAAATAGTAGAACACTAATTATCCTCTCCATAGACTCCTCTATATTCCTCTGGCAAGAGCTTAGCAATACTTTTCATAAAATACTCCAAGACCCTATCATTATATTGATATTTATCTTCATCCCGATCTTTTTTAGGAACACTTATAGGCTTTCCAAAGGAAACATGAACATCTGCATGATAAAATTTTTCCGCTCCCATATCTCCTTCCTTGTTTACAGGCATTAATTTTTCCGTTCCCCATAAAGCAACAGGAATAACTGGCACCTTTGTAACTTTAGATATAAGTATTACACCCTTTTTACCTTCTATCATCTTTCCAGTTCGACTTCTGGTGCCCTCAGGAAAAATAAATATACTTTCACCAGCTTTTACAGCTTTGATTATAGCACTAATAGCGTCCTTATCTGCTGAGTTAGGCTTTATGCTTATGCTTTTAACTATGCTCATACCTAAATTAGTTAGGGGATTATTGGATAATTTCATTCCAGCTACAAAAGTTACATTCTTATCTCTAAGAACCTTTTCCAATACTAAGCCATCAGAATTACTAAGATGATTACATATATATATAACCGGTCCATTAATATTTTCTATATTTTCTTTGCCTAAGACCTTAATGTTGGCGTACTTCTTTAAGTACATATCCACAATTTTTTTAGATACATACCTTAGCATCCCCTTTGGCAAGTAACCTATCAATTTTGCAGTTCTAGAGGAAATCATGGTTATTCCACCTTTCAGTTGTAATTCTATAATCTATTATAATTATTTATTTATAAAAAGTCCATGAAAACAGATGGCAGGTATAGGAGAAGAGCTGTCAGATATTTTTAGAAAGAAATATAGAAGGGTGGCCCCTTCTATATTATCATCTCGTTATAGATTGTTCTTATTTTTCCTTGGTAATGGCTTATTTCGATAATGTTCTCTGGTCTTGTCATGATTATTCTAGCAGGTATTCCTACTGCTGTGGCCTTTGATGGTACTTCTTTAAGAACTACTGCATTTGCTCCTATTTTTGCTCCATCCCCTATTTTTATTGGGCCTAAAATCTTTGCTCCAGCACCAATAACTACATTGTTTCCTACAGTAGGGTGTCTTTTTCCCTTATCTTTTCCTGTACCTCCTAAAGTTACACCGTGAAAGATAGTAACATTGTCTCCAATTTCTGCAGTTTCACCAATTACTACTCCCATACCATGGTCTATAAATAATCCCTTACCTATTTTAGCTCCCGGATGAATTTCTATTCCCGTTATAAATCTACTTATCTGAGAAATCAGCCTAGCTAAAAAGAATAAATGTCTTTTGTATAAAAAATGAGCCATTCTATGAAAGATAAGAGCATGTATTGATGGGTAAAGCATTATGATTTCAAAACTATTTCTAGCTGCAGGATCATTCTGCTTTACAGCCTGTATATCGTACTTTAAATTTTTAAACATAAGATCACCCCTTATTTTTCCAACAAAAAAACTTCGCCTCATTGCTAGAGACGAAGTTATATACTCCGCGGTTCCACCCTAATTAGATATAGAATCCCTCTCATTCAAGCACAAGTTACTAAGTAACACTATGCTCTATCGCTATAACGGGCGCCACCGGTGTTCCCTACTTAATTCAGTCCACTACTCCGAAGGGCACTTCACATATTCGAACAATAGGAATATTCCAGCAAACTATTCCCTCTCTGTAAAGTCTCCTATGCTACTTTCCTTCTTCAATGTATTTCCGAGCATTTTACTGTGATTTATAATTTTATTATATGCTTTTTAATCTATTTGTCAACATTTTATTGTAAGATTTTTTATTAAACTTCTTTCCATCTCAAGCTTATGAACAAAATCTATGTTTACCTATAATTTTTATAAGAGGCCTAGACCAAATCCACTTATTTGTTGTCTTAGCAGGGTTAAAGTAAAAAACTGCTCCACCGCTAGGATCCCAACCGTTTAGGGCATCTCTAGCAGCATTAATAGAACTTTGCTGCAATTCTGCGTGGATTTGACCATCTACTATGGCTGTAAAGGCACCTGGCTGGTATATAACTCCAGCTATAGTATTAGGAAACCTTGGGTCCCTTGTGCGGTTTAAGACTACAGCTCCAACAGCCACCTGCCCTTCATAAGGCTCTCCTCGTGCCTCTCCATTTATTAATCTAGCCAGTAGTAAAACATTTTGATTGTTTGTGTTACTAGTGGCTGCAGTAGATTTAGATACAGATCCTTTATTTATTCCTAAGGCCGCTAAGGTTTTATTACCAACTATGCCGTCTACTTGTAGTCTATTCTTTTCTTGAAAATACTTTACTGCAGCAAGGGTTTTGTAGCCATATATACCGTCTACACTTCCTTTATAGTAGCCCCAACGTTTTAATCTTGTTTGAATTTCTCTAACTACGCTACCTCTAGACCCATAGGTATAGGTAGCTGCAACAACTTCCATATGACTAGAAGTAAAAAACATCGTATTACATATGTATGTTACCAGTATTATTACTGCTAAAAAAACTAGTCTTTTTCTTTCAAATAGTCTGAACATTAAATTAAGCCTCCTTTCTATTTTCAAATTTATTTTGTGCTATAAGCGAAAAAAAATGCATAATAAAAGAGATGGCTCAAACCATCTCCCATTTAAATATCTTATCTACTTTTCCTTTTCTTATGATATATATATTCATCTATAATATCATGTATTATTGCGATACCACAAAGTTTGTCTTCTTCATCTAAAACTGGTATGGCAATCAAATCATACTTTATGGCCATTTCTATAGTATACTCTATACTGTCCTTTACATTAACATGAACAATATTAGTCTTCATAATGTCTTTTATATTGCTATCTGGATTAGCTAAAATAAGATCCATTAAAGACAAGACACCTTCTAATTTATTTTCTTCATTAGTTATATATATATAATTTGAAACTTCATGATCTGGCTTTAAATCCCTAATTACTTCTAAGGTTTCACCAATGCTTATATTGATATGAAAGGATATAAAGTCAGGGTTCATTATACTTCCTACTGTTTCTTCCTCATAACCCATAAGCTCTCTTACTTCATCGGCATCATCCTTCTCCAAGTTTGCCAATAGTTTTTCAGCTATTTCTTCATCTACCTCATCTAACATATCTGCAATCTCATCGTTAGGCATAGCTTCTAATACTTCAGCCACTTTGACTTCATTCATATTTTGTATTATATCTGCCTGAATATTTGGTTCTATTTCTTCTAAAGTATCTGCCGCCAAAGTTTCATCTAGATTTTCTAAAACCTTAGTTCTATGCTCAGAATCCATTTCTTCCAAAATGTCTGCTAAGTCCGCTGGATGAAGCTTTGATAGCTTTTTATAGGGGACAGAAATCTGCAAATTATCGTTAATAATCTCCAAAGACTCTACGTCATCCCACATTATAAGACTATCTGAAGGGGGCTTTTTCATAATTTTATATATGGTCTTTGTAAGTCCTACTACCCCATATCTTCTAGCTAGGGCCATTATTCCCGAGTCAACAGCTACCACTCTCAACTCACCTGCTAAATACGCTAATTGCAGATCATTAACACGAACTACCTTTTTACCGTTAACATCTACGATTTGTTTGCCCAGAAGATTCTTGGACAATAGATAGGAATAGGTTCTTGGAATAATTTCCTTTACACCTTTTACATTGACTAGTACCTTACCATTAGCACCTTCAAATAAAGCAATACTTCTAAATTCGTAATTAAATATTTCACCATCTTTTTTAATCATATAACCAATTACTCTAGGATAACCTTCCTCTGCAGTTACATAAATATCGATAAGCTTACCGATATTGTCATCAAACTCATCATATACCTTTGTTTGAAGGATGGAGCTTAAAAATACGTTAGTTAGTCTTTTCATTAAATATTCCTCCTTCTGATCCAGAAAGAATATTTAAGTTGAAAAGCTATGTAATAAATGCTAGTTACTCTCATTTATAGCTTTAACTAAAAACCCTTAATTCTTCCTGAATCAATATTCTATTTTAGTTAACCTATGACACTGAGGCCCAGCATCCATTAAAAGCACACCACCTTTATATACTAAGACTTATTCCTATATTTATTCCTACTAACTATTATATTACAAAAGCTCTTAAATGCAACGATAAGTTACAGTTAATAAATATTTTTCTCTTCCCCTACCACTTTAAATTATGGGTCAATTGATATATAATAACTTGTAATTTATAATCAAAGGTATATACTGTTCTTTACTAGCTTTGCAAGGAAAAATATTTAGATGGAGATTTTACAATGAGATTAACTAATACTTTTTTACCAGTAAACAAAGAAGATTTAGCCGCTAGAAATATTGATAGATTAGATTTTATTGTAGTTAGTGGTGATGGCTATGTAGACCACCCTTCCTTTGGCGCTGCTATTATTGGAAGGGTTTTAGAGGCTCAAGGATTTACCGTTGGAATCATTGCCCAACCAGATTGGAGGAGCCTAGATGACTTTAAAAAACTAGGCAAGCCCAAGAAAGCCTTTCTAGTTACCTCCGGCAATATAGATTCCATGGTCAATCACTATACTGCCGCTAAGCGTAAAAGAAGAGATGACATATATTCACCAGGTGGAAAATCTGGTTTTAGACCTGATAGGGCCCTGATTGTATATTGTAATAAGATCCGTGAAGCATATAAGGAAGCACCTATAATAGTTGGTGGTATAGAAGCCAGCCTAAGACGATTTGCCCATTATGATTATTGGGACGATAAGGTTCGTAGGAGCATTCTCATAGATTCTAGGGCAGACTTATTAGTTTATGGCATGGGTGAAAGAACTATAGTACAAATTGGAGATATGTTTAGGTATGGCAGTGATGTAAAAAATCTTACCAATATAAAAGGTACTATGTATATTACTAAGGACATCCAACAGCTATCAAATTATATAACTGTTCCTTCCTTTGAGGAAGTATCCAAGGATAAAAAGGCCTATGCAGAAGCTTTCAAATTAGAATCCCTGGAACAAGATGATATCAGGGGGAAAACTATTGTCCAAAAACATGGCCATGAGTATATAGTGCAAAACCCTCCCCAAAGTCCTCTTTCTGTTGAAGAGATGGATTTCTTCTATAATATACCCTATACAAGAGAATATCATCCTATGTATGAAGAAGCTGGAGGGATTCCTGCATTAAAGGAAGTAAAGTTTTCAATAACCAGCCACCGTGGTTGTTATGGTTCCTGTTCCTTTTGTGCCCTAACCTTTCACCAGGGAAGAGTAATTCAAAATAGAAGCGCCGACTCTATTGTAGATGAAGCTAAGCTTATCACAAGCTTAAAAGACTTTAAGGGATACATTCATGATATAGGTGGTCCCACTGCTAACTTTAGACAGAGAGCTTGTAAGTTTCAAATTGAAAGAGGTACTTGCAAGAACAGGCAATGCCTTTTCCCTAACCCTTGTAAAAGTCTTATTATAGACCACAAGGAGTATTTAAATTTACTTAGAAGAGTTCGTAAGCTTCAGGGGATTAAAAAAGTTTTTATCCGTTCTGGTATAAGATATGATTATCTAATCTATGATAAAAACGATGAATTCTTTCAAGAATTATGTCGGCATCATATAAGTGGTCAATTGAAAGTTGCCCCAGAACATGTTAGTGACAAGGTCCTAAAACAAATGGGTAAGCCCTCCCGTCATATTTATGATAAGTTTGTAGATAAATACTTTCATATTAATAAAAAACTAAATAAAAAGCAGTTTCTAGTGCCTTATTTAATGTCCAGCCACCCTGGCTCAGACCTTAATGCAGCTATAGAACTAGCTCTTTATATAAAGGATATGGGCTATACTCCTGAGCAGGTTCAAGACTTTTACCCCACACCAGGTAGTCTGTCTACCACCATGTATTACACTGGTTTTAATCCTATGACAAATGAAAAAGTCTATGTTCCTAAGAGCCAAGAAGAAAAAGATATGCAAAGAGCCTTACTACAATTTAAACTTGCTAAAAACTACAATTTAGTTAAGAAGGCCTTAATTAAGGCAGGTAGGGAAGACTTAATTGGCAATCATAAAGATTGTCTTATACCTAATAAGGCTCCTAAATTTAAACTTCGATAATTATAAAAGGCTTCAGCCAAGCTGAAGCCTTTTAATTTAAAATTCCAAGATTCCTCTAACCTTTATTTTTCTTAATAACATTAATAGCATACACTAATGCTAAAACCCATACTATATCACTAATAACTAGGCTTGGCATTACTTGAATTCCTAAAAGCTTTAATACTATCTCTATTATAGTTACAGAAGAGGCAGTTATTATTAAAGCTACTCCTCCGCTATTAACCAATTTTTCTCCTACAATTATGAGACCACAAACCATTATTATAGAAACAATTACAATAACGGAAAAATCAATGAACAACCAATTTTCAAAAGATATGATATAGCCGAAACTTTCAGTTCTTTTTAAATTGTAGTCCATTTTAAAGATAATAAGGGTATATGCCATTAATACTATAGCACTGATTACCATTAAATAATCAGCCTTAATTTCATTGTTTCTATAAAAGATATACAAGGACAAAAGTGCTGTTATCGGTATAGTTGCTATATTTATTAGAGAAAAAAATTTAAGTATGTACAGAAATATAATATTTCTTGATAGAAATAAAAATATGTTTGCGGTGAATCTTAACAACCATAAAATTATGATAAAGATTGATAAAACTTTTATCTTATCTGGAGCATAATTTTTTGCTGTTTTTGCCCCAATTATAACCATTAAAATTAGCAGCATTTCAATAAATATATAAGTGTAAGAAACAGGCATAATTCTCTCCTCATAAATTACTCTATAAATATATCTATTATAGACACTGCTAAAATATTCTTTATTATGTTAATCTTCAATTCCAAGAACTTCTATATCACCTTTTAGGCACTCAATGGTTAGAGGAAAATCCGGTCCCCTTTCCCCATCTATGTCTGTTACAATATCCTCATCACATTCTATCTGGATCTTCTTTGATTTAAAATAAACGATAGCATCATTTCCTTCCAGATGTTCACCTTTAGCCATCTTTATTAATAATGACACAATGTTTTTTATTGGTGCAGGTTTCACTATAATTACATCTAATAAGCCATCCTCTAAAGAAGCCTTATATGCTAATTTTAAATTTCCAGCTGTTTGTCCATTGAAAACTAACATTAGGTACATATCTCCTACATAGTTCATTTCCTCAGCGAAAACTTTTATCTTTAGGCTTCTAAAGTTAGGTAACTGCTCTATTCCTTTGATATAATAGGCTAGTTTTCCCATGGTGTTTTTCATATTAATATCTGTTTTTTGAGAAACATCTGTAAATAAACCTGTACTAGCTACATTTACAAAGTGCTTATCATTGATCTTACCAATATCTAATTTTCTTGCCTTACTATTTAATATTTTTTCACAAGCTACTTCTACATCTTGAGGCATACCTATGTACTTTGCAAAGTCATTAGCAGTACCTACTGGCAAAATACCTATAGGTAGCTTTATATCTAATTCCTTCATATTATTTACAACACTATCAACGGTACCATCCCCACCAGCGATTAATATGTACTTATATTCATCGTCCATATCCTGCAGGGCTTCCTTTAAATTACATCCTAGATTAATTCTATATGGTATTACTGTGTAACCATGCTTTTGGTGAACAGCTATGACCTTATCAATATCAGTTATAATGGCATTTTCCCCTGAATAAGGATTATAAATAAACTTTACTTTCTTCATATTTATCTCCCTAAATTTTCTTTATAGTATATATTTATATTATTCTATATAAATTATACCATTAAATCAAATAAATCCACAAGTCAATAGACTGTGGATTTACATTATACTTTATTTACATAGTTGGACTACAAGGTTCCGATATGCTTTTTAAAGCCTCTTCGGCATTATCCTTTAAGGTAGGCTCCACTGCCAGATCTCCTAAGGCTACCATTCCTACTAAGCTTCCATTTTCCACTATAGGCAGTCTTCTTATTTGCCTTTCACTCATAATTCTGGCCACCTCATGGACATCTTCATCTGGAGAAGCACAGACAGGATTAGAAGACATAATTCCCCTAACTGTTTGACTACAGCTTTCTGCCCCCTTGGCCACAGACCTTAAAGTTATATCTCTATCTGTAACTATTCCAATAACTTTCCCATTGTCGCATACTGGAACAGATCCTACATTATAGTCCTCCATTAATTGAGCAGCTCTTTCTACATTGTCATTAGCATTTACATAGGCTATATCCTTTGTCATAACATCTTTAATTTTCATACTATCACCTCACTAAAATACTTTCCATAGATAGTATGCTCAAAGATTAGATTTCTTATTATTTTTCCATATATATTCATTACCACTTAATTATTTGTCAGATTTAGTGTATAATATAGGGTGAATTAAAGAAGGTTATTTTTTAGGACTTATCTATTTATTTTTGGGGTGATTTAATAATGCACAAAAACGCAATACCAAATTTTTTTACTATAGGAAATTTATCCTGTGGTATACTATCTATTTTAGTGACCTTCCAAAACGGCAACTTCCAATTAGCCTGTTTATTTATTCTGATAGCAGGCCTTATGGACAGATACGATGGAAGGATTGCTAGATTGTTAAATGTATCAAGCGATCTTGGAAAGGAGCTAGATTCCTTAGCAGACTTAGTCTCTTTTGGTTTAGCGCCATCTATGCTGGTATTTGCTATGTATGAATTTTATAGTTTAGGCGTAGCAGGCTACCTCCTGGTTTTGGCATTTCCAGTAGCTGGTGCATACAGGCTGGCAAGATATAATTGTACTAGCTTCGAGGGGGTCTTTATAGGAATACCTATAACTCTGGCAGGTTCAATAATGACTTTATTTTCACTATTAACTATGAACAAAACCACTAATATTATCTTACCAGTAATTTTTCTCTTATCTTTATCCTATTTAATGGTAAGTAAGCTAAAAATAAAAAAGGTGTAACACCTTTTTTATTTTTATAGCTTTAATTCATTATCTATCTCATCTTTAATATAGTCTAATTGCAGATGTTCTTTCATCACTGCTGTTTTTAACTTACAGTAACTTATATAACCATAATCTGTATCCTTTAGAGCTTCTACCAAATGGTCGATAACTTTGCCAAGGTCATCTGCCCTATCTAAAGCATCTTTAACATCTCTTCTATGAGCTAAAGAGATACTGTTCAACTCATGGGCTCCTGCTATTAGTAATCTATAAGAATTTACTAGTTTTGTAAGTAAGTCTGCCAAGTTATTAATATCTGCGTAATAATTTTCTATTACATTCCTTTGGCTCAAATCTATCACCGCATAAAAATTTCTATCATAACAATATATTAATTACCGTCAATATTTATTCTTATAGATTGTTCTGGTAGTCTAGTCCTTTCTCTTAAAAAGAAGAAGTATCCTCCTCTATTTGCTCTAACTTTTCTTCATCTTGCTCCTCTAAAAGTTCCAAAAGAAAATAGTCTGGATAATTTAAAAACATAACTACCTCCACCTTTAAAATTCTACCTTAATAGAATACTCAAAAGTGTATAAAAGTGTTCATTAATACTTATAGAAACAGCTACCTCCTATGAATTCACGCAAAATGGAATTCTCAGGTACCAAGGACATATCAATTTCCTTAAAGAAACTTAAAAAGGTTTTTAATTGCTTAGCTTCATAATACACTGGACTATCAGGCTGTATTTTTGACAGCTCCTCCAAAGCAAACTTTTTTAATACACATAATTCGTATACTATAGTTGAGTTAAACATAATATCTGCTTCTTCTTGGAATACAAATATATTTCTTTCCTCTCCCCTTCTTATTGAAGGCCACATCATCAAAGTTTGTTCTCCTCCATAGTCCCTTGATAAAAAGTCCCTAACAATTCTTCTGATTTTTCTTACATCAGTAGTAGCTATTCTGTTATGGTCATCTAAATTAAGTTGGGTAAGAGCACTAATATATACTTTAAATTTATTTTCTGCTGGAATGGTGGAAGTTAATTGGTCGTTCAAACCATGGATACCTTCTATAAGGATTATTCCTTTTTTAGGTATAGATAATTTTTCTCCCTTTTCCTCTCTTGTGCCAGTCCTAAAATTAAACTTTGGCACTTCTACTTCCTTTCCTTGAAGCAAATCATTTAAATGCTTATTAAACAAGTCCAAATCTAAAGCGTAAAGGGATTCAAAGTCTGGCTTACCATACTCATCTAATGGAGTTTTATCCCTATCTACAAAATAATCATCTAATGAGATAGGCACTGGTATATAACCATTAACCCTGAGCTGAATACCTAACCTCTTAGAAAAAGTAGTTTTCCCAGAAGAAGATGGACCAGCTATTAATACTACTTTAACTTCCTGTCTATCATGAATCATATCTGCAATATAAGCTATCTTTTTTTCATGCAAGGCTTCAGATACTCTAATGATATCAATTATCTCTTTATTATCAACCTTATCGTTTAGGGAGCCTACATCTCCTACTCCTAGTATATTTCCCCATTGCTCAGTTTCATAAAAAATCTTTGCTAGCTTTTTTCGATCAACAAAGGTTGGAATTTCCTTAGGATTCTGCTCTGTAGGATATCTTAATAAAAAGCCAGGTTCATAGTAGATCAGATCAAAAACTTTAATACTGCCTGTCGAATTAGCCATTGGCCCATAAAAATAATCATATCTTCCATTAAGCTCATAAAGGCTTATTCTTGTTAAATCCTGATGTTTTAGCAGACGTATCTTATCTTCTAGGCCATATCCTTCAAATATTTTAATAGCCTCTTCCTTAGTTTTAGAAACTTTGTTAATATGATAGTCTCTTTCAATTATTTCTTCCATTTTCTTTTTTATTATAATTAGCTCTTCACTATCTAAAGGAGTTTCTTTATGAATTTCTCCAAATAAACCTTTACTTAAAGAATGTTGCAAACTAATTTTTGCATTAGGAAATAAATCGTATACCGCTCTTATTAAGATAAATTGCAAGGTTCTAATATAAGTTTTCATACCTATTTGCTGGGTTATATCAATTACTTCAAAGCTACCTTCCTCTGTTAAGGGACTAGATAACTCTAAATAGTTATTGTTTAATTTTCCAAGAATGGGATCATTGTCTCCCTTTAAATTAAATTCATTTATAAGATCAATAACTGATGTTCCTTCCTTTACTTCAATACTCTTTCCATCTAAAAGTTTTAATTTCAAAGTATTCATATTTAATCCCCGCCCTTCTTCATGCTTGCTAAATAAAAAAATTTGAAAGAATTATTTCACTTTCACTTCTTTTTTATATTCTGAAAATTCAAAACTATATTTCTATTATACAATAAAAACGGAATTATTCCATACTTTACAGCTAATAATATAAAGGAGACTCATAATTTTTCACTATTATGAAAAACTATTCTTAGCCTTAGATAAAGCTAATTTAAAGGAGCATAGGTGATATTATGTTTATTGTTTTAATACGAACAGTAATACTTTTTGCTATGGTTACATTTTCTATAAGAATTATGGGTAAACGTCAAATAGGCCAATTACAACCTTACGAGTTGGTAGTGGCTATCATGATATCGGAACTTGCTTCTCTACCCATGCAAGATACTCGTATTCCATTAATTCACGGTATAATTCCAATAGTTACTCTATTTATAATTCAAATAGTAATATCCTTATTAGAATTAAAGTCTGACAAGGTCAGAGTCTTTATAGATGGTAAACCCAGCATAGTGATAAAAAACGGAAAGATTCTTATTTCTGAACTGAAAAATCAAGTTTTTACTGTTAACGATCTTATACAGGAGCTAAGAATGAAGGGTTACTTTAACATCGAAGAGGTAGAATACGCCATTTTAGAAACCAATGGTCAAATATCTGTTATTCCTAAGGATAATAGTCAACCTGTTTCTAAAAGTGATCTGAATATAGATACTAAGGCCAAAACCATGCCTCTTATATTGATAAGCCAGGGAATTATAAATCATGATAACTTAAAACTAGTTAACAAAGATGAAGAGTGGCTACTAAAACAAGTTAAAGCTGCTAATCTAAAAAGCCCAAAAGATGTCTTTATTGCTATCATGTCTACAGAAGGAGAACTCTTTATACAAGATTTTTCATCTTACAATAAGGATAGTAACAAGAGCCAGGAGGTTGAACTTTGAAAAACATTAGGATTTCCTTAGGAATCTTTACATTAATGATAATAGCCATGTTTTTATCTTTAGATTACTTAGATAAGGTATGTACTATTGTTGAAAACAACAGTGCTGAACTGGAAACTTTAATTAATGAGGAAAAATGGCTGGAAGCCGATAAACTTTCCAACCAACTATATTATAGCTGGATAAAAGAGGCTAAAGTTATGTCTATTTTCGTCAATCACGCAGAAATAGATATGATGAATAACGAAATACTCAAACTTACCCAATACGTAAAATGTAAAAGTAAAGATGAGGCTCTAGCCAGTAGCCATGTTATTAAATTTTACTCTAAAAGTATAGTAGACTTACAGAAAGTTAATATTTCCAATATATTCTAATTACACTGCCAGAAAAAAACTACTAGTAAAATAATTATAAAAAATCCATAATAAATATAGAAAAATAAATCTCTATGCCTTATAATGAAATTGTACATAACAGTCCCAGTGGGTCTTTTTATGTCCCAAAACCGGTATTTATTTAAGAAAGGTGGAGTAAAAATGGCATTAGTTACGACTAAAGAAATGTTTAAAAAAGCCTATGAAGGCGGCTATGCTATCGGAGCATTCAATATCAATAATATGGAGATACTTCAAGGTGTTGTTAATGGAGCAAAGGCTAAGAATTCTGCTGTAATTCTTCAATGTTCAACAGGCGCTTTAAAATATGCAGGTCCTAAATATCTAAAAGCTATGGTAGATGCTGCTATAGAAGAAACTGGAATGGATGTTGCTTTACATTTAGACCACGGTCCAGACCTTGATGCTGTTAAACTAGCTATAGATGCAGGCTTTACTTCCGTTATGTTTGACGGATCACATTTTGAATATGAGGAAAATGTAAGAAAGACTAAGGAAGTTGTTGAATACGCTCATGCAAGAGGAGTTGTTGTAGAAGCTGAACTTGGAGTTCTTGCTGGAGTAGAAGACGATGTAAAGAGCGACCACCATGTATTTACAGATCCAGACCAAGCTGTAGATTTTGTTAACAGAACTGGTGTTGATTCCTTAGCTATAGCTATAGGAACAAGCCACGGAGCTTTCAAATTTGCTGGCGAAGCTAAATTAAGATTTGATATACTTGAAGATATACAAGCTAAGTTACCAGGTTTCCCAATAGTACTTCATGGTGCATCAGCAGTTGATCAAGAAGCTGTAGAAACTTGCAACAAGTACGGTGGAAATATTGCTGGAGCTAAAGGTATTCCAGTTGACATGTTAAGAAAAGCTTCCTCTATGGCAGTTTGCAAAATCAACATGGATACAGACCTTAGACTATCTATGACAGCTGCAATAAGAAAAGTATTTGGAGAAACTCCTCAAGAGTTCGACCCAAGAAAGTACTTAGGAGCTGGAAGAGAAGCTATTCAAAAGGTTGTTGAAGACAAAATTGAAAATGTACTTGGTTCAGTTGACTCAATGAACAAATAATAATAATAATAAAAGCGGCTTTTTAAAGCCGCTTTTTCATATTATAGCTTATAAGTTAGGCATTTAGAATAATGATGCCCAACTTATCTTATGTCCTTTACACACCACTTATCCTTAATTCTTCCTATTACTAATACTTCCTCTGTACTGCCACTAGGTCCAGCAGAAGTTTCCCAATAATATTTAATTTTTACTTCATAATTATTTTTATCTATCTTTTTCTTACTAAGGACCTCATATTTATCAAGCCATGGACTGGACCCTCCTATTATCCAATAACTTTCTTCAGCCTTACCCCATTTCTTAATAATCTGCCCTTTTAGTTCCTCACAAGCTACTGAGTATTTGAAAACTCCATTTCGCATTTTATCTCCCTTAGTCCACAAGTCTATAACTTGCTCTAAACTAGAAGGGCTAAACTCATCTAATACTTGCTGAAAAAAAGCTACTTGAGCCTTGGATTGCTGATGGGTTACAGGCTCATTTCCTATACTCTTATCTACTATATTTCCCCCTGGTGAAATACTTACTCCTAGTTCCCCCTTAGAAAAAGAACTTGTGCTTATTAAAGTTACAGCGAATATTGTTAATATTAGTCCTTGAAGCTTTTTCACAGTACCACTTCCTTATATCCATCTTTATAGATAGGTTCTCTCAAATTCGCAAAAAATATAAATAAAAATCCACGGGAGGTTTTTACCTTCCATGGATTTTTATTTCTCAATATAATTCATTACTCTTTTTATGATCATGTTAATACTGCCGTCACCATTTCTAACAATCTCAAATTTACTGTCATCATGGTAAACTGATGAGTCTATGTACAAATCTATTTCCTTATCTATTTTAAGTCTCACCCTCTTAAGCTTCTTCTCCACCCATTGCTTATCTACAGGGAGCCTTTCCTCTATCCCCTGGGCTGCTACAAAATCAACAAAGGACTGCTTTTCAGATTCATTTTCAAAGATATTGTTAGATAGCTCCTTTATATCTACACTATCTTCTTCCATTAAAGTTTTCTTTATGGTAGATCTTATTTCTTCAGCTTTAGAGGCATCGTTTACTGCATTTGCTCTGGTCCATGTTTCTGTAGCCTTTAGAAATCTTTTAGTAAGATCTCTGCTGCTATTTATAATGGTACAGTTTAAAAAATCACCACTGAAAAATTTTGACCCACTTTCCTCTGCTGCTTTTTTACCCTGCTTATCCATTACTAGAAGATCATAATCCATATTCTCAGTCCAAGCCTTTATAAAGGCACACTTCTTAATCTTTTGAGAACCCGCTGGCAGGCCTGTTGTTTGGGGTATAATCTTTATACTCATTTTATTATCCACAAATTCTATCTTATGGGTATAGTTTTTAACATAATCCATTTTAAACAAGGCTACCATTGGACCAAATTCAGTAGACAGGGAAACCACCATAAAGTCACAGGATTGCATACCTTCATTGGCCTTCATAATGGCAAATAGTAATCTTGCTAATTCTTGAGAAGCTTCTATTAAGGTAGCTTGACCATCCAAAAAACCTTCTACAAGGTCCTTAACTACTCCACCATCAGAATTAAAAAGGGCCAACTGAAGTTCTTCATCTTTTAGAGCTCTTTCCACATGCTTTAAGATAAATTTATAAAGGTCATCATTTAACTCTAAAGGAAATTCATTTAAAATTGCTTCTTCAGAATTAAGGTCCAATACATGAACTACAGCTTCCATAATGCTTATATCCTTTATGTAATTCATAACAGTCACCTCGAAAATCAATATTGTAAATATCCAATTTTAGTTTTATATTTAATATCTAAACTTAGAAATTGGAGTTTTTTACTGAGCCCTTTTTACTGCTCTTGGATTGTATTTGAAACAAAGTCCAATAAACTTTTCATTAGGGACAAATAAGACCTTTGACTTTTTGCCTCCCTTATTTACCATAGCAACATAAATCTTTTCCTGAGATGTTGAAGGATAGAATTTATAGACCTTACCCTTTCTAGTTGAAAACTGTCTAGCTTCATCACTATCAGCTAATGCTAGTAATTCTACTTCCTTAACATCAAAGTTATAAACTCTTTTTCTTTTGTTCTGATCATAGATAATATCAACATCTATGTCGCCGTTATTAAAAGTATACTCATACTCAACATAGGAAGTTTTTTTAACAAATAATAAAATTAGTGCTGTAACTGCAAAAATAATAAAAAATAAAGCCTGAGATATTAACAAGTAAAAAGCAGCGGTTATGGCTGAAATAATCATGCCTAGCCTGGAAATAATATATTTCGGTGTTTCTCTGGAAGTTACCAATTGCTCATAATAATTATCCATCTTTCACAACCCTTTCTAAAGTTGAACTTTTATATAATTTTATTGTCATTAGGTACATATTGCTATATCATTATAACAGAACTTATCTTTTCTAGTCAAAGTTTTAACCTACAATAAATAATCTTAAGAGGAGTAAAAAAATGAAGGAAATAGAAACTAGAATCTTAGATATCGATGTGGATTTTATAAGAAAAACTATATTGCAAGCTGGTGGCCAAAAGGTGAAAGAAGAAAATCAAGTAAATAAAATATTTGATTACCCTGACAGGCGACTTTTAAGGAAAAAAGGTTATGCACGAATACGTATAGTAGAAGACCTGCTCAATAAGAAGGAATTTTGTTATATGACTACAAAAAAGATGATTAGCCAAGAAAAGTATAAGATTATGGAAGAAAATGAAGTTTTAGTAGATAATGGCCCTATGGCTGAAAATATATTCTATTCTCTTGGCTTAGAACTTGTTCAAACAATAGAGAAATATCGTGAAAGCTATAAGTATAAAAATTCTTTAGTAGAAATCGATATAAACGATAAGAATTTTTGCCCCTTCCCCTATATAGAAATTGAAACGGAAAAGGAAGATGAGCTAATAGAAATTGTTAAATTGCTAGGCTATAAAATGTCAGACACTAGCTCTAAGTCCATATTTCAAATATTAAAAGAGAGAGGCATTACTCCTAAGCTATAGTTGTTTCAATGGTTTTCTTTATATTTTCTTAGAACCTTCCATTTATAGACAAATTCTAAGATAAGAAAAAAGTTTTAAAAAGTTATTGACTCTTAATCTAAAAGTGATATAATACTTATTGTCGGCGATGCCCAGTAGCCAAAGGGTAAGGCACCTGCCTCTGGAGCAGGCACTGTGTTGGTTCGAATCCAGCCTGGGCAGCCAAAAAGAGATTTGAGCAATCAAATCTTTTTTTATTTCTCTATAGTAATTCAGTTGACGCAACCTATTCTTTAACATATAATAGAATCAAATTCCATAATTTAAATGCTTTGATAAGGAGTAGTAGTGTAATGGCTACTTTAGAGAGCTGTCGGTTGGTGAAAGGCAGTGTAGCACTTATATGAACTCGCCTTGGAGTATTGATTGATGAACCTTCCCTTTTACTAGGTAGAATTAGTCAATCACGGGTAAGCCCGTTATTAGCGCAGAGTGAGGCTTTAAGCCTAATTAGAGTGGTACCGCGGAAGTGTCTTTCGTCTCTTATGAGACGAAGGGCTTTTTTTTATTTATATCTCTTTCAAACTTCTGCAAAAAATAAATTTAATTATTAAATAAATTATCTAAGGAGGATAAAAAATGGCCAGATATAGCACAAGTATCGATAAGAAATGGCAAAACAAATGGGATGAAACAAAAATTTATAATTTTGATCCCAATAAGGATGGAGAAAAACTTTATGTTTTGGAGATGTTTTCTTACCCTTCTGGCAGCAATCTTCACGCAGGTCATTGGTTCAATTACGGTCCTGTAGACTCTTGGGCACGAATGAAGAGAATGCAAGGCTATAATGTTTTCCAACCTATGGGTTTTGATGCCTTTGGTTTACCAGCAGAAAATTATGCCATCAAAACAGGAATTCATCCAAAGGATTCTACTTTTAAAAACATTGAAACTATGGAAAAACAACTTAAGGCTATGGGTGCTATGTTTAATTGGGAAAACGAACTAGTTACCTGTGCTCCTGATTATTATAAATGGACACAATGGCTTTTCTTAAAACTTTACGAAAAGGGCTTAGCCTATAGAAAAAAAGCTCCTGTTAACTGGTGTCCTAGTTGTAATACAGTTTTAGCCAACGAACAGGTAGTTGAGGAAGCTTGTGAAAGATGTGGCACTAACGTAACAAAGAAGGATCTTACACAATGGTTCTTAAAGATTACTGATTATGCTGATGAGCTCTTGGAAATGTTAGATGACCTTGATTGGCCAGAAAAAACCAAGTCCATGCAAAAGCACTGGATTGGAAAGTCCGTTGGTTCAGAAGTAACCTTTAAGGTTGCTGATAAAGATTTAAACTTTAATGTCTTCACCACAAGAGTAGATACCCTTTTCGGTGTTACCTACGTTGTATTGGCACCTGAAAATCCTTTAGTGGATGAAATTACAACTAAGGACTACAAAGAGCAAGTTGAGGCTTATAAGGAAGCTGCTAAAAAACAAACAGATATAGAAAGACAGTCCCTCACTAGGGAAAAGACTGGAGTTTTCACTGGCTCCTATGCTATAAACCCTATTAACGGTAAAGAGGTTCCTATTTGGGTGGCCGACTATGTTTTAGCTACTTACGGTACAGGAGCAGTAATGGCAGTTCCTGCCCACGATGAAAGAGACCATGCTTTCGCTGAAAAATTCAATTTACCTATTGAAAAAGTTATAGACGGAGGAAGTGAAGAACTGTTCACCGATGATGGAACCTTAGTTAACAGCGGTGAATTTAACGGTCTATCCTCAGCAGAAGCTAGAGAAGCCATAGTGGCAAAACTTGAGAAAATGAATTTAGGAACTAAGAAAGTTAATTATCGTTTAAGAGACTGGCTGGTATCTAGACAAAGATATTGGGGAGCTCCTATTCCAATAGTTCATTGTGAGAAATGTGGTACCGTAGCAGTACCTGAAGAACAATTACCTGTAGAACTTCCTTATGACGTTGAATTTGCACCAGATGGTAAATCTCCTTTAGCTAAATGTGATGAATTTATCCATACCACTTGTCCTAAATGCGGCGGAGAGGCCTTAAGGGACCCAGATACTCTTGACACCTTCGTATGTTCATCCTGGTACTATTTAAGATATCCTGATAATAGAAATAGGGAAAAAGCTTTTGATTCAGACCTAATTAATAAGATACTACCAGTAGATAAATATGTTGGAGGCCCAGAGCATGCCTGCATGCATCTCCTTTACGCAAGATTTATCACTAAAGCTTTAAGAGACATGGGATATTTAAACTTTGATGAACCTTTCCTTTCATTAACTCATCAAGGCTTGATCTTAGGACCTGATGGACATAAAATGAGTAAATCAAAAGGAAATACTATATCACCTGATGACTATATATCCCAGTACGGCTCTGACGTTTTCAGACTGTATTTAATGTTTGGTTTTGCCTACGAAGAAGGAGGAGCTTGGAGTGATGACGGTATTAAGTCCATATCCAGATTCGTAGACAGGGCAGAAAGAGTTTTAGATAACTCCATTGAAGCTGTTAAGGCTGGTGGTTCAAAAACTACTATAGATAAGGCTGAAAAGGAATTAAACTACTGGAGGCACAATGCCATAAAGGGAGTAACAGAAGATGCAGAAAAGCTACAATTTAATACTGCTATTGCTAGAATGATGGAATTCACCAATGCCCTTTCTAAATATCTAGCTATAGCTGATAAAAATACTAGTTTCCTAAAGGAAGCTATAGAAGATTATATTAAGCTACTAGCTCCTTTTGCTCCACACTTCGCTGAAGAAATGTGGAATACTCTAAATCCAAGTGAAGATGATAGTGATTATTCTGTATTCAACAAAAAATGGCCTCTTTTCGATCCTTCTGCCTTAATTAAGGACGAAGTAGAAATTGCTGTACAGGTAAACGGCAAAATTAAAAATAGGATTATGATTGCTGCAGACCTAAGTGAAGAAGACATAAAAACAGCTGCAGTAGAAGACCCTAGTATAAAAGCTGCTATAGAAGGCAAAACTATAATTAAGGTTATAGTAATCAAAGGCCGACTTGTTAATATAGTTGTAAAATAAAAAAAGCACCGCTAGGTGCTTTTTTTAATAAAACTATTGCAAAATACCCCGATAAGGTATATAACTATAGTATAGCATTTTTAATTAATAATTATTTTCAATGAGGTGATTTAATGAAACTTATAGATATTAGCCAAGAAGCCTACAAGGAATTTAAGGGCTTTTTAGACGAAAATAACATCGAGGAGTATAACATAAGAATTAACTTTGCTGGCAATGGTTGCGGCGGACCAGTTTTTAATATCAGCATAGATAGTCCTAAAGAAGGAGATCTTGTTGAAAAAGTTAATGACATAACCTTCATCTGTAATAAGGAGATCCAAGAAGAATTTGCTGGTTTTGTAATACTATCTTCAGAAGAAAATAACCATAGAGGTCTTACTTTAAGACCATTACTAGGAGCTGACGATGGAGGCTGTGGCACTTGCTCTGGCTGCCATTAAAAACAAAAAAGTGGTTTTTAATCACTTTTTTGTTTTCAAATATTTTAGTTGTCTTTGAATTTTTCTATACTTTTCTGTGTAGCATCTAGTAGATTATTTAATTCTGATACTTCCCCTTCTTCAATTAGTCTATTCAAGGTATTTTGATACCTTGAATATTCTCCTATTTTTCCCATGGAAGACAGGGTTAGTATATTATTCATTATATCGGAAATCAAATCAGATTTTATCTCAAAGAGCTTTTGGGCATCTTTAATTTCATCCTTAATTTCAAGCATTTGTTCATCCAATAAAAAGGCGGAATCTGCTGCTAATTTCAATTTGAGACGTATATCCTCTGGAATATTATGCTTATACTTATAATTTAGGGAATGTTCTGTGGTAGCCCAAAAATTCATTCCTAAAGTTCTTATTTGAAATTCTGCAAGGATATCATGGGGACCATCTGACATATTAACTTGATATTTTATTACCATATGATAACTTCTGTAGCCACTAGGCTTAACATTAGTAACATAATCCTTTTCGTAAAGCAAGGTCATATCTTTTCTTTTTCTTATAAGCTCCACTACTTTACTTATATCATCAACAAATTGACACATGATTCTAATACCAGCTATGTCTTCCATTTCATATTGAATCCTATCTAAAGGTATATTAAATTTATTTGCCTTTTCTAATATGGAAGCTACCTCTTTAACTCTTCCAGTGACAAATTCAATAGGTGAATATTCTTTTTTTCTTCTAAACTCTTTTCTTATACTCCTAAACTTAATTTTCAACTCATCTACTGCTTGTTCATAGGGAGTTAAGAAAACCTTCCATTCTCTAATAGCCATATTAACCACCTCTGATGTTACTGCAACATATATTATATCAAAAAAATATATAAAATCATAATTCTAACATTAAAATTTGATTTTCGACCTATTTATACTTTATAATAAAATCAAATACAATACAACGAAGTATTACTAATATTATAAGTATTTCGTTTAACAGCTAGGAGTGAAAATATGAGTAATGAATCTAACAACCTTTTTTCTGATATGGAAAAGTTAGGTTTTGGAGACATTAAGGATATAAATCTTTACGAAGAAGAGCCAAAGCAAGAACAGAAAAAAGAAGATAATGAAGAAAAACAAAAAATTTCTGCCCAAGACCTAATAGATAAGGAAATGGAATTATTGTATGACAGGAAAATAAAGTGTCCTGTTTGTGAAGATACTTTTCTAGCAAGGTCAGTAAAAGTTTCTGCACCAAGAATGTTAAAAAAGGATTCTGATCTTTTTATAAGATACTCAAATATTAATCCCTACTTCTATGATGTTTGGATTTGTAATATATGTGGATATGCCGCTATGAAAAAGGATTTTCCAAATATTAAAAACTACCAGATAGAAAGTATAAGAGAAAAAATAAGCCCCCGTTGGCGTGGAAGAATCTACCCACAAGTATATGACGTAGATATAGCCATAGAACGATACAAATTATCTTTATTGAATTATGTAGCCATGAACTCAAAACATAGCAACAAGGCCATGAATTGCCTAAAAATCGCTTGGATGTACAGACTTAAAGGGGATGAAAAGAATGAAACCGAGTTCTTAAAGCAAGCTTTAGAAGGCTTAGAATATGCTTACTTAGAGGAAGGTTTCCCCATTTACGGCATGGATAGATACACAACTATGTATTTAATAGGAGAACTTAGTAGAAGAGTTGGAGATTTCAGCAAGGCAATGCAATGGTTTAGTAAAGTAATTACAACTCCTTCGGTATCCCCTAAGCTCAAGGACTTAGCTAGGGATCAAAAGGATTTAATTAGAGAAAGTAAAAAAGAAGAAGAAGCTTCCGAAGATAATGATAAATCCAATAAAAAAACTGGTTTTTTCAGATCACTTTTCAGAGGTAAGTAAATCAATTTAATAGGGTGCTACTGATACTTAAAGAGGCTTGCCCTTAGGAAAACTAAGGGCAAGCCTAAAATTTATAAACTATTTAATTTTATCTTTAACCTCCCCAGTAGAACATGATCTATATCCACCTGTCATATTTTTTACCTTAAATCCATTTTGCTCTAAGATCCTTGAGGCAATATAGCCTCTTAATCCTACCTGGCAGTAAAGTAATAGCTCTTTATCCTTGTCTAATTCATCTAGCCTATCCCTTAATTCATCTACTGGAATAAGGATAGAATTGTCTAGATGTCCATTTTCATATTCTATTTCAGTTCTTACGTCTATTAATTGGGAGTCCTTGTTATTTAACTCACTGTCCAAGTCTTGCCAACTGAATACTTCCATTCTTCCCTGTAACACATTTTCAGCTACAAAGCCTGCCATATTAGCTGGAGACTTGGCAGAAGAGTATGGTGGTGCATAGGCTAACTCTAGCTCAGTTAAATGGTAAATGGTACCCTTAAGCCTCATTACTGTTGCAAAGACATCTATTGTTTTATCTACTCCCTCATAACCTATAACTTGAGCTCCTAAAATTCTACCTTCATCATTAAATATTAACTTAATAGACAACTGACTAGCTCCTGGATAATAAGTTGCATGGGAGCTAGGATGAACATATATTACCTTATAGGGAATCTTATATTTTCTTAAGGTTCTTTCATTAGCTCCAGTACTGGCTGCTGTCATATCAAAGATTTTTATTATGGAAGTTCCCTGACTTCCCTTATAGCTAGAATCAAGGCCACATATGTTGTCTGCTGCTATTCTTCCTTGCCTATTTGCAGGACCAGCTAAAGGTATGGCTGCCTTTTGTTCAGTAACAAAGTCACTTACCAAAACAGCATCACCAACAGCATAAACTCCCTCAACATTAGTTCGCATATTCTGGTCTGTTATTATATGTCCTCTCTCTCCTAGCTCAATTCCACTATCCTTTAAGAAGGCAGTATCTGGTGCTACTCCAATAGCTAATATAACCATATCAGCCTCTACCACTGTACCGCTGGCCAATATAACTTCCAAGGTTTTATCCTTTTCCTCAAAGGCTTTTACTCCATCATTTAGTATTAAATTCACTCCATGGTCCACTAATTCCTTTTCTGCCATGGCTGACATTTCCCCATCAAAGGGGGCTAGTATATGCTGAGTTGCCTCAACAAGGCTTACTTCTAATCCCCTCTCAACAAGGTTTTCAGCCATTTCAACTCCTATATATCCACCGCCGATTACCACTGCTTTTCTTATGTCTTTGCTATCAACAAGTGCCTTTATTTTATCTGTGTCTGCTATATTTCTTAATGTAAATATTTTTTCACTTTCTATTCCTGGAATCCCTGGTCTTAGAGGCCTTGCTCCTGGAGATAACAAGAGGTAATCATAAGTTTCTTCATACTCTTCTCCCTTTTTGGTCCTTACCTTTACCTTTTTCTCCTCTGTATTAACAGAAGTGACCTGGCTATTAATTCTAACATCAATTCTAAATCTTCTTCTCATTGCTTCCGGAGTCTGTACTAGTAACTTTTCCCTATCTTTAATACTGCCACCGATATAATAGGGTAAGCCACAATTAGCAAAGGATATATATTCATCCCTTTCAAAGATAACAATTTCCGCTTCTTCATCCAGTCTTCTAATTCTAGCGGCAGCAGAAGCTCCTCCAGCCACTCCGCCCACTATTAAAACTTTTTTACCCATTTTAAAACCTCCAAAACATTAATTAAGTTATTATTCTTCACTTATTAAAAGCTCAATAATTTTAGCCACTCTTTCATCTACCAACCTATAAATTATTTCTAGGCCTTTTCTTTCCCCTTTAATAAGCCCGGCAGTCTTTAATTTTTGCAAATGCTGAGATACAGTAGACTGTGGTAGATCAAGGCAGTGTTGCATATGACTAACATTACATTCCCCTTTTTTTAAGAGTCCATTTACTATACAGAGCCTAACAGGATGAGCTAGGACCTTTAACAATTCACTAACTTCTTCTAATTTTTCAAAATTAACTTCCATCAACTATCCCTCTTCTTGAAATTTTTTCTATTTATATATTCATATATTACGTTATAGTAATTATATTGTCAAATATTTAACTTATAGTCTATATATAGGGAATATCTATAGTATTTCACTATTAAATAATAATAAACAAAAAGTGGCATAAAGCCACTTAGAAAACTGGGGGTCTATAATTTTACATTAACTTTATTAACTTAAAATCTAAATAGTCACAGGAGGTAAGGAAGTACTCTATACCGTCCCTTTCACCATTTAATAGCTTATAATAAAAAGGACCATGAAGGTGTCCATAAATAACCTTTTCTACTGAGTATTCTTTAAAGAGATCAGTAAAAGCTGAATCTTCAAACCTTTCATTGGTAGGAGGATAATGTAGCATGGCAATAATCTTCATATAGCCAGCTTCTCTGGCACTATCTAGTGAAAGTTTTAATCTATTTACTTCCCTTTTGTAGATCTTTAAATCCTTGTCCTCAAACCGTTCTGTGCCTGGACAAATCCAACCTCTAGTACCACATATAGCGTAATCTTCATAAGTAAAAAAATTATTTTGAATAAAGTCCATATTTTCATAGAGGCTGTTTAATTTAGTAATGCTTCCCCACCAATAATCATGGTTACCTTTTATTATAATTTTCCTGCCTGGTAATTGATCTATCCAATCTAGCTCTTTCATTCCATCTTCCATCTTCATAGACCAGGATAGATCTCCAGCAATTAATACCGTATCCTCTTCTTTAACAAGCTCTAACCAATTATCTTTAATCTTATCATGATGCAGATACCAATTATCTCCAAAGACATCCATTGGCTTATCAAAGCTTAGGGATAAGTGGATGTCTGATATTGCGTAAAGTGCCAATTTATCACCTACCCTTTGAAATTTTTGCCACTTCCATTAAAGTCTGTCATCTAAATCAATTACAAAAGCTATAATTTCTGCTACAGCCTCATATAATTCTACAGGAATAGCACTATCAACATCTACATTGCTTAATAAGTCTGCCAACTCCTGATTTTCCACTATAGGAACCTTATTTTCCTTTGCAGTTTCAAGAATTTTATCCGCTATAAATCCAACACCTGCTGCTGTTACTATTGGAGCGTCATAATTTTTTTCATATTGTAAAGCTGCTGCTTTTTTTCTTTTCCCCATATCTTCACCTTTAAACTACAACATTTATATTAGAGTTATAAGTATCTTGAAAAAACTCTCTACAATTTGCAATATTCATTTCTTTTTCTCTTTCCGAAACATTAATAGACACATTATAATTACTATCTTCCAGTACCTTATAAAGTTTTGCTTTTGCCAGATCCAATATTTTTACCCATTGTTCTTCACATTTAAAATCCAGCTTCATATTTCTATCCTTTATATCTAAGTATATATCAATCTTCCCCATCTTTACAGTAGAAATAGTCACTGCCATTTTAACATTATTTGAATCTATCCTCTTACCTTTCTTTCTGTCATCCTTTATTATTAGCTTACAAGGATAATCATCCTCTTTAAATTTAATGGGAATGTCCATATAATAGTATTCACCGGATATTGTATTAAAGAGCTTGATATCATTAATATTGGCTTTCACATTATTAAGTATACCACTCCAACTTTTAGAATCTATTTCTGATTTTGTATCTATAATAGTCTTAACCAGACTTTTTAATTCTTCAAGCTTTTCTTTAACTTGTTCCATAACCTTATTAGCAGTATCTGAATTTCTTTTAACATTAATTAACTCATTTAGGTCTTTCTTATCCTTTAATCTATGAAATATATCCTCTATCTCCTTTTCAGGTAGCATAGCTTTTAACTCCGGGCTATTTTGGAGCTTGTGTTTTATAACATCAAGGATTTCTTTTCCTTCAAGTTTACCCTTCACTTCAATGGTTTCTTTCATAGTTTCAACAACCTTATCTACTACTTCTTCTTTTATTATAATTTTAGCCCTTCCTTGGCTTTCTTTTAACCTTTCAGGAAGTTCTTTCATTATAAGATCAGTAAGCTTGTCATCAAAACCATTTGCTAATAGTTTTTTTCCTATATCACTACTTTCAAAGTCTAGTTGATTATTAGTAGTTTTAATAGAACTATCTTTATAATTTTCATTAATTTCTACATCCATTTCAGCTTCCTTATAATAGATCTGAAGGAACTCCTTACTTAAATCCTCATTTCCAAGTAACTCCTCTTGGTAGAAACCATTAGAATCTACAATTGACTTATTGGAAGTTTCCTGGAGAAAGCTATTAATAGAGTTAGTAATGGTCTTTAAGCTATTTTTCAACCCTTGGTCCTTGGCAAAAATCTCCTTGAAACTCTTAATATTATCCTCTGTTAATTCAATTTCATTCTCCATAAAAAGAAGAATCTCTTCCAAGGGCATTTCTTTAAACTCTTCAAAGAAACTTCGTAAAATATTAGCAATTTCAACACCCTCTTTGCTTTGAGGGTTAATTTGATTACTTTTTAGGTACTTGAAAATAAAGTCTTCTATTTGATCAGGATCTTTTTTTATCTTATTTAGAAAATCTACTAGGGATTTTACTTTAGATATATTTTCTCTTTCCAAGGGAATGGAAAATCTTGTCATGGTTTTTAATAGTTCCAGATCTTCTTCTTCTAGGCCATTGTCTTTGGCTATCTCCAACAAGGATTCCTCTGCCTTTGTGTTATCTCCTTCTTCTTTTGGAACTAACTTAAGTTTTATTTCCCCATTATCATAGCCCAGGACCTGGAACTTAACTAAGGCCTCTGGTAACAGGCCTATGACATCTTCTAGTATGGCAGGAAATTGCCATCCATCTACAGTTCTCAGTACTATACCTTTTCCATCCTCACTAGAGGACAAAATTTTAGCTGCAAATTTATCCCCTACTTTAAAGCTAATCTTACCAGTTATTTTTTTATTAGCAGAATTATAAATTTGAGAAATATCTCTTATACTTGACACCGTTTCACCCCCAAGCTCACTTTAAATATAAACTACAGTCCTTATATATAATTATCGTAACTTATGAAGATTTATTAAGTCAATTTCAACTTACAGCTTCTAGTTCACTAACTAAAATAAGCCTGCACTTGCTGCAAGCTTATTTTATTATTCAATAACTATTCTATTATACTTTTTCTTACCTCTTCTTATAAGAGCATATCCATCTTTAAAATCTTCTTCCACTAGAGTTCTGTTTATATCAGTTATTTTTACATCATTAAGGCTAAGGCCATTTTGCTGTATAAGTCTTCTTCCTTCTCCCTTTGAAGGTAGAATTTTAAGTTCAACTAAAATATCAAGGACAGTCTTATTAAGAGAATCTTTACTTATTGTACTAGTTGGTACATTTTCAAGATTACCTGCCCCGGTGAATAGTGCCTCTGCAGCAGATTTTGCCTTTTCAGCTTCTTCTTCTCCATGGATAATCTTTGTAACCTCATAAGCTAGTACTTTTTTAGCTTCATTTATTTCTGCTCCTTCTAGAGCTCCTAGCCTTTTAACTTCATCCATAGGCAGGAAGGTTAACAGTGCTAGACACTTTTCCACATCAGCATCATTAACGTTTCTCCAGTACTGATAAAAGTCGTATGGAGAAGTTTTCTCTTTATCCAACCAAACTGCACCTTGTTCTGTTTTACCCATTTTCTTTCCTTCACTATTTGTTAGCAAGGTAAAGGTCATTCCATAAGCAGCTTTTCCTTCTTTTCTTCGAATTAAATCTACACCAGCTAATATGTTAGACCACTGATCGTCACCGCCAAGTTGCATAACACAGCCATACTTTCTGTTTAATTCCAAGAAGTCATAGCCTTGCATTAACATATAGTTAAATTCTAAAAAAGAAAGCCCCTTTTCTAACCTCTGCTTAAAGCATTCTGCTGTAAGCATCTTATTTACAGAAAAATGAACCCCTATTTCTCTAATGAAATTTACATAATTTAAATCCAACAGCCAGTCTGCATTATTTACCATCATAGCCTTTCCTTCTGAAAAGTCTACAAGTCGGGCCATCTGTGCTTTAAAACAGTTTCCGTTGTGTTCAATTTCTTCCCTTGTCATCATCTTTCTCATATCGCTCTTACCAGAAGGATCCCCTATCATAGCAGTTCCTCCACCAATTAAGGCTATTGGCCTATGACCTGCCCTTTGCATATGAGCCATTACCATCATTTGCAGGAAATGACCAACATGTAAACTGTCTGCCGTAGGATCAAAACCTATATAAAAAGTTACCTTTTCCTTTTCTAATACTTCTTTTATTTCTGCTTCATGGGTAAGTTGTTTTATGTACCCTCGTTCTAAAAGAACATCGTAAATACTAGACATATTTATACCTCCACTTTTTAACACAAAATAATACAAACAATATTTATAGTATATATTTAAAGTTACGAATTATCAACATTTATACATAAATTTATCAACAATAAAAATGCTAAAGAGGCTGTCTTAGTAGCTCTTTAGCATTTTTATTATTTAATGGTCTTTTCAATTGCCTTCAATTTTTTATGAAAGCAATTCACCCTCTTATTTTCAAAATCAAATTTTACTAGGCTGCGTATTTCTTAATAAAGTCTGGTACCTCTTCACACTCACTGTTAATATTAATATAGATTTTTAAATCAAATTTTGTACTTAATTTTTCTAATTCCAAAAACAAATGTGCCGCATCACTTGCATTACCGGAAACAATATTAAATAAGCCATCAATAAATATGGCTTCTATATCGTAATCCTTAGAAAGCATGCCGCACAAAAATCCATAGATGTTTTTATAGTTAGTTAAGTTGAAATCATCAGTAGCAACAAATCTTATTCTTCTGTCCAATTCAAGCATGGGTCGCTTGTCATCGTCGATGTAAACAATGTTTCCCTTAACTTTGTTTACACTTTCGTTTGCCATAGAGATAAGTCTTTTTGATTTTCCTGAACCTCTTTTACCGCAAAATACCTGAATCATGATAAACACCCCTTTTAAATTTTTAGGTATCTATATTATATATAAATTATATAATATTCTGAATATTTACGCAATATTTTTCAATCAATTTATGTAAGTGTTATCATTTTATTTACAATTGCTACTTTTTCTATTTAAACCTTTTCACCCCTGGATATATTACCTTAAAACTGTTTAGTTCATAAGAGTTTACAAATTTAACTCTTCCATAATTTCTAAAGGCTTTTTTCATAATTTTAAAACCCTGACCACTTTGTAAAAACCTATTTTTTTCATCTAGGGTTATCATCTTTTCATAGATCCACATGTTTCTTTTAAAATACTCTGAAGTTCGGAAGGGATTTATATAGTCTCTTATTAAATTTCCAGGGCTGGCTACAGTAACACTGTTGTAAGAGAGGATCACCTCAATAACTCCATAAAAAGCAGTATAATCTCTATACAATACTGCGTTTTTTATTCCTTCCAAGATTGCATTACTAGGATAATTAATGGGCAGAATTTCCTTTATTATTTTTTCACTTTCATCTATAATACTCATTAAATTCCCTTGTACTATAGACACAGGAGCCTTATCCGAATTAACTCCATTTACTATTCTAACCATATTGTGAGGTATATATACGCTATTAATATCAGAAAAGACTAATAATCCTCCTAAAGTTACTACAGTATTATAAGACTCTTTTTCTTTAGTTGTAATAGCAGCACTTTCCATCAAAAAGTCTCGGTTCTCATCATTAGTTTCTATACCTTTAGATTTGAAGTACCTATCAACTAAATCTAGATTTAAACACTTAGCGGAACTTCTTATTATAGGGCATGTTTCTACATTCAGGTTCAGACCTTCTTGGAAGGCTGATACTAGCTCCTGTTTTCTCATTGTATCTGTGGTGGACCCTCGCCTTATATAAAAGGAACCATGGTCCCTTACTTGATATGGCCTTTGCTCCCCGTTAAAGATAGTGATAACAACAACTTGCTTCCCTTCTAAAGATACTGCTTCTACTAGAATAGGAATTGGAGGTTCACAGCGGGAACTAACAATTTGCTGTAACTGCTCTTCTGTTGGGAAGGTTGACATGTCAACGCCAACTATTCTACGACTCTTGTCTTCTATACCAATGATAATATAGCCTCTACCCCCTCTTGAATTTGCTATGGCACACACATCTTTAGCAAATTCTTTTTTGCCAGAGTCTGTATCTATATCAAGGATTAATTTAAAATCTAATTTACGTCCTTCATTCTTTTTAATTAGATTCATAAGCTTTTTTATATCCATACTCCTTACCCCCTTACTATCTCATAAATATCCAACTTTAATTTAAATTAGTAGTTTGATTTGCCCATCTATATACTTATATTATATTATGTTACATCTATAATTGACAAATAAAATGGAACTAAGAAAAAAAGAACTTTTCTTTATTATTGAATTTTTAATATTATTTTGTTATAATGTACTTGTAATATATTTATTGGGAAAAATTTATTTAGACTATGCTTCCTTAAATTAGGGAATGTTTGTAGTCCGAGTATTATTGTCCCTAGGATTTTAGGAGGTATAACCATGGCTGACAAGAACATTATTTGCAAAGATTGCGGAAAGGAATTTGTATTTACAGAAGGAGAACAGGCTTTTTACAAAGAAAAAGGCTTTGAAAATGACCCTGTTAGATGTCCTGAATGTAGAAGAGCTAGAAAAGCTGAGAGAAATAATAGAGAAAGAAGATTCTAACGAATTCCCAGAGAGGCTTATAACCTCTCTTTTTTAATTTAAAAAATTTTAATATTTTACCTTCATTTGCGAATACTATAAATAGTTAAAGTTGATTTAACAAATGTTACCCAAAGAAAATATGAGGAGGAAAAAACATGAGCATACTAAGATGGATAGGTGGCTTTGTCGTATTTTTTTGGTTACTGGGTTTATTATTCAGAATTGGTGGTTCCTTAATCAACATACTATTAGTAGTAGCTGCAGTTATTTTTATAGTAGATGTTATTTTTGGCCGTGACAGATCTAAATAATATTAAAATATTTTGCTATCATCAACTAATACTATTCTTCCTTAGAACATATACCTTGAATCTAGAAAAGGCTTTTCCCAGCATTGCTGTGAAAAGCCTTAATAAATTTAATCTTCACTTTTACCTACATCAGATAAAATAATTCCTTTATTATGTTCTAAGGCCCAATTTATACCCCATTCGTTCTGGAATATTAAGAGCTTTCTTTCTTTTAAATCTGTTACCTTTTTAGTATCGCTAGTAATATTTAAACTATCCATATCAAAATCTTCATTTTCAATCCATCTAATATATCTAAAGGGTAGTCTTTCTATTTTTATATCTACTCCATATTCCCTTTTTAATCTATATTCAAGGACTTCCAACTGAAGGACACCAACTACTCCTACGATAACTTCTTCCATCCCTATGAACAATTCTTTGAAAACTTGGATAGCTCCTTCTTGTGAAATTTGGGTTATTCCTTTAACAAATTGCTTTCTTTTCATAGTATCCAGTGGTCTAACCCTAGCAAAATGTTCAGGAGCAAAGGATGGTATTCCCTCAAACTTGAATTTACTTCCTTCTATCAAGCTATCACCAATACTAAAGATACCTGGATCAAAAACTCCAATAATATCTCCTGCATAGGCTTCTTCTACAATTTCCCTATCCTGTGCCATAAATTGTTGAGGCTGAGTCAATCTTACCTTATTACCACCTTGAATATGATTAACTTCCATTCCCTTTCTAAACTTGCCAGAGCAGATTCTCATGAAGGCAATTCTGTCTCTGTGAGCAGGATTCATATTAGCCTGTATTTTAAAGACAAAAGCAGAAAACTTATCACTAAATACATCTAACTGACCTTCTGAAGTATTCCTAGGTAAAGGTGGTTTAGTCATCTTTAAAAAGTGACGTAAAAACGGCTCTACACCGAAATTAGTTAAGGCACTACCGAAGAATACAGGAGTTAATTCCCCAACTTCCACCTTTTTTTGGTCAAATTCATCTCCAGCTATGTCTAACAACTCTATATCTTCCATAAGCTTATTGTGAAGCTCTTCACCTAATAAGTCATTAAACACCTTATCATCTAGGCTAGCTTTTACTGATTCAACAGCTAGCTGGCCATGTTTTCCACCATTGAAAACCTGAATAGTATTCTCGTCTCTTTCAAAAACACCTCTAAAGTCTGCCCCTGAACCGATAGGCCAATTCATAGGATAGGACTTGATTCCTAAAACATTTTCTATTTCTTCTAATAATTCAAAGGGATCTCTACTTTCCCTATCCATCTTATTAATGAAGGTGAATACCGGTATTCCCCTTAAACTGCAAACATGGAACAACTTTTTAGTTTGCTCTTCCACACCTTTAGCCGCATCTATTACCATTACTGCACTATCTGCAGCCATTAAGGTTCTATAAGTATCTTCACTAAAATCTTGGTGGCCTGGGGTATCTAATATATTTATACAAAAACCATCATAGTTAAACTGCATAACTGATGAGGTTACAGATATACCTCTTTGCTTTTCTATTTCCATCCAGTCAGAAACTGCATGTCTTGACGCCTTTCGTGCCTTAACAGACCCAGCCAATCTTATAGCTCCTCCATATAAAAGAAACTTCTCTGTAAGTGTTGTCTTACCAGCGTCCGGGTGAGATATTATGGCAAAGGTTCTTCTTCTTTCAATTTCTCTTATCAAATCCTCCACAGTGTCTCTCCTCTTTCTTTTTAATTGATTTTCTTCCTAGAAATCTTTCACATCTATATTTATTATATCCATTTCCTATCTAAGCTTTTAAATATTCTTTAAATTTGATATAATCCCATTATGATTTATAAAGTATCTTTTATAAACCTTATAAATTATAACAGTTTCATGAAAATTATACAACTGCAATTTTAGGAGGAAACAACAATGTATAAACTAATCGCCTTAGATATGGACGGTACCTTACTTAGGAAAGATAAAACAATTTCTAAAAGAACTTTCGATGCAATACAAGCAGCTAGACAACGGGGTGTAAAAGTAGTACTAGCTACAGGGAGGCCAGTTATGGGCATAGAATCTTATCTTGAATACCTAGGCCTGGACCAGGACGATGAATACGCCATAACTTTTAATGGTTCTGCTGTACAAAGAGGCAAGTCTGGCCAGATGCTTTTTGAAAAATTCATGACTGGTGAAGATCTTCATAGCCTATATAAATTAAGTGAAAAATATGGTTTAAATATTCATGCCTTCGATGAAAGCGGTCGACTAATAACCCCTCGACCAAACAAGTTTACAGATATTGAAGCTGAAATCAACAAAATTCAAGTTTATATTGAAGATTTTTCTACTATCAAAGATAGTGACCAAATAATAAAAGTTATGATTGTAGATGAACCTGAAAAGTTAGATCTACTAACTAAAGAGATTCCACAAGAGTACCTTTCTAAATTTTCTATTATGAGAAGCTCAGATATATTTCTTGAATTTGTACCACTAGGAATTAATAAAAGCATAGGCTTGTCTGTCCTTAGTGAAAAATTAAATATTCCTAGGGAAGAAATAATTGCTGTTGGAGATGCTGGCAACGATATAGATATGATAAAATATGCTGGTCTTGGAGTAGCCATGAACAATGCTTTTCCACAGGTGAAAGAAGTTGCAGACTATATAACAGCAAGCAATGATGATGACGGTGTTGCTAAAGTTATTGAAAAATTTATACTAGCTGAATAAACTTTTCTTATCCATAATTTTTTAAAATTCTTCATTTATTCTAAACAATAGGTTATTATAGTTATAGGTAAATAATATTAGGAGTTGATCTATATGAACCCAGTGGCCTTTAATATATATGGCTTACCAATTCGATGGTATGGCCTGCTAATTTCCACAGGAATGATTCTAGCTATTTGTCTTTCTTATTTCACCTGTAAATGGAGAAATGTAGACTTTGATTCTCTATTAGATGTGGCCCTTTTAGGTATTCCTTTTGGAATAATCGGTGCTAGATTATATTATGTAATTATGGAATTTGATCAATATAAAGACAATCTTTTAGATATCTTTAATATAAGACAGGGTGGCCTGGCCATACATGGGGGAGTAATACTAGCCTTACTTGTGTCCTATATCTATACTAGACGTAAGAAATATGATTTTTGGTCCATGGCAGATATAGCAGCCCCTTCTATAATTTTAGCCCAAGCCATTGGACGGTGGGGCAACTTTATGAATAGCGAGGCTCATGGCGGAGAAGTATCTAAGGAATTTATAAGTAAATTTCCTCAGTTTATTCAAAAAGGAATGTATATCGATGGTGCTTACTACCACCCTACCTTTTTGTATGAATCACTATGGAATATCTTGGTTTGCATAATCTTATTAATACTATTGAAAAAAAACAAAAAAAGAGGCCTTGTAATATTCTCCTATATGGGACTTTATTCTATAGCCCGATACTTTATAGAAGGCTTGAGAACAGACAGCTTATGGTTAGGTCCCTTTAGAGTGGCTCAGCTAGTTAGTTTAGCAGGAATATTTTTATGGTTAGCCTTTCTTGTATATGCAAAACTTAAAAAAGAAAAAGCAGCAGATTAAGAACTGTTGCTTTTTCTTTTGCCAGCTTTCTATTTAGCTGGCGGTATTAAACCAATCTTCCTTTGCATTTTTCTTAAGGTCTTCATAGACATATAATAAGCTTTTTCAGCCCCTGCCTTATAAATCTTTTCAAGGTAGGCCTTATCAGCTAAAATATCCTTTACCTTCTTTTGTATAGGCTCTAACTCAGCCACTATGGCCTCCTCTACATCCTTCTTAAAGTCAGCATAACCCTTGCCTGCATACTTCTTTTCTATTTCCTCTACAGTAACCCCTGTTAAGGAAATTAAGATATTCATAAGGTTTTTAACTCCTGGCTGGTCGTCACTATATCGTACTTCCCCTACGCTATCTGTTACCGCACGGTTTATTTTCTTTCTAATTACTTCTGGTGGGTCCATAATTAGAATATAACCATTAGGATTATCCTCTGACTTAGACATCTTTTTATTTGGATTCTGAAGGTCCATAATCTTTTGGCCTGTAGTAGCTATGTAGGGTTCTGGAATTGTGAAAGTAGGACTATATAAATTGTTAAATCTATTAGCTATATCTCTAGCTAATTCTATGTGCTGCTTTTGATCCCTTCCAACTGGTACCAAATCTGCATTGTATAATAGGATGTCTGTTGCCATCAGCACTGGATAGTTAAACAAACCAGCACTTATGCTGTCTCCATATCTTTGGGATTTGTCCTTAAACTGTGTCATTCTGCTAAGCTCACCCATGTAGGTAAAGCAATTTAAGAGCCAAGCTCCTTCGCTGTGGGTAGGAACGTGAGATTGTATAAATAGAGTGTTCTTTTCTGGTTCTAAGCCAGAAGCTATATAAATAGCTAATACCTCTAAGGTTCTTTGCCTTAACTCTTTAGGCTCCTGCTTTACCGTAATAGCGTGTAAATCTACAACACAATACAAACATTCATATTGATCCTGCAACTTGACCCAATTCTTAATAGCCCCAATATAATTACCAAGGGTTAGAGAGCCTGACGGTTGTATTCCGCTGAATATTATTTTTTTTCTTTCGTCCACTTAAATCCCTCCATGTTTTTAATATGAATAAAAGCCCTATGGAAAAACCATAGGGCGAAATGTCGCGGTACCACCTAATTCAAGAAGTATATTACCTCTCCTCTTTCGGAATATAATTCCACACTCTATAACGGGAGCACCGTATGAGACTACTAAAACTTCATCTTTAATCTCAGAGACCCATTCAATTTATACATAACTATCACTTTCCACCCACTGTGACTCTCTGTAAGTCTGTTTATAAATTTACTTGCTTCTCTTCAACGACTTTAGAAATATGTTCCTCATAAAAATATTATAACTTTATCTTCTTTATGTCAATAGATAGAATGGTTTTAAGCCTTCCAAAGTCCATGCAAGTTGCAGTATTCTCTAACTGTTCTTACATCTTCATCAATCTGGAAAAATGCCTCTGGCTTATCAGCAGGAGTTAAATCTTTTCTGTAAGTCTTAGTATCTGTGATAACTTCAATCCACATAATGTAATGTTCTTCAGTCATTGGATGTTCTACAGAACCTACTGTAACCTTAACACCACCGTCAACCTTTTCCACTACAGGAACATGTTTTTCTCGAGCTGCATCCACTGTATTTTCTTTTAATAGTTTCATAGGCTGATCACAACAGTGTAAAGGCCCAGGACCGTTATTAATCACTTCAATAATATTTTTGCATACCTCACATTTGTAAACTTCATGTTTAGCTGTCATTTGAAAACCTCCTCTTTAATTAAGAATTATTATTTATAAATTATTTTTATTATACTATATTTTACCTCAATTAGCCAGCCTTTGCAAATACCTTGTATTAATATATACAAAATTTCAATTAATATACCCTTTATATTTTTACTATAACTTGATGTTCACCTTCCTTTAGCCATGGAATAAGATTGCCTGAGAGCTTTTCACCGTCCAAACTAATATATTTTTCTTCCTGCCTTTCTACCCTTATATAGTATTTACAATTTCCTCTTGTAAATTCTATACTATATTCCTCCCAGGTAAATGGAATTGCTGGCTCTATTGCAAAGCCCTTATCGCCTTTTAACTTTAAACCTAGGATAGCTTCTATTCCTACCCTATACATCCAACCTGAAGCACCAGTATACCAGCTCCAGCCTCCTCTTCCTCCATGGGGGTCTCTATAATATACATCAGCAGCCATAACATAGGGTTCTACCTTATATTGTTCACATTCTAAAACTGTTTCTGAATGATTTATAGGATTGATCATATTAAAGTAAGTCCAAGCTTTATCTCCATTTCCTTGAAGGGCCTCAGCTAATATAAACCAAATAGCTGCGTGAGTGTATTGGGCACCATTTTCTCTAACTCCTGGTACATATCCCTTTATATAACCTGGCTCCAAGAAAGAATTATTAAAGGCTGGTGTTAGCAATAAGATCATACCCTTATCTTCTTTTACCAAATACTTTTCAGCAGAAGACATTGCCTGCTTAACCCTAGCAGCTTCGCCTGCACCACTTATAACAGACCAGGATTGTACAATGGAGTCTATTTGACATTCCTCATTTTGAATTGAACCTAAGGGAGTACCGTCATCAAAATAAGCCCTTCTGTACCAGCTACCGTCCCAGCCATGTTCTTCTATATTCTTTCTAATAAAGTCTGCCTGATTTTTGTAGTATTCATATTTTTCTTCATCCTTTTTATATTTGCATATTTCTTTAAAATTATTCAGAATGCTGTATAGGAACCATCCTAGCCATACACTTTCGCCCTTTCCTTCATTTCCTACGGTACTCATTCCGTCATTCCAGTCACCGCTACCCATAAGGGGGATATTATGTGGGCCAAACTTCAAGGCCCTGTCTATAGCCTTTAGGCAATGCTCATAAACGGTACCTACCCTCTGACTCTTTCTAGCCACTGTATATCTCTCGTCCTCCCCTTCCCTTAAAGGTTCATCCTCCAGATAGCCAGCAGTTTCATCTAAGATTGAATAGTCACCAGTACTATTTATATAATTGGCAGTGACATAGGGTAACCAAAGGAGGTCGTCGGAGAATCTTGTTCTAATTCCGCTATCCACAACGGGATGCCACCAATGTTGAACATCTCCCTCTAAATACTGTCTTTCAGCACTTCTCAATATCTGTTCCCTGGTTATCTTACTGTCGATAATACCTATGTTCATAGAATCTTGAAGCTGATCCCTATAGCCATAAGCTCCTCCAGATTGATAGAAGGCAGTTCTAGACCAGTACCTGCAGGCTAGGGTTTGGTACATGAGCCAGCCATTTAGCAATAGATCCATAGACTTATCAGGTGTAGTCACCTTTATACGTCCTAGGAACTCCTGCCAGTAATTGATGGTTTCTTCAAAGGCAATAAAGGCCTGTTGTATATCACTATACTTTCTTATACAGCTTTCAATTTCCTCCAAACTTTCATATTGGCCTAAAATTACTACAAAGCTTTTCTTCTCACCGGGATCCAGCTCTAGCTTTGTATTCTGGCAAAGGCAGGGATCTATTCCAGCTCCACTTATATTGGATAGGACTTCTTTTCTCATGGCTTCAGGGGAGAATATACTTTTCCCTCTACCAATAAATTCTTTTCTAGAGCCAGTAAAGCTTTCTTCTTTACCTGCAGAAATGTGGAGAAAGGCCTTTAACTTTCCAAAATGCTCACTGTAAGAATTTTCACCATAAATATATTTCTTTTCCTGATTAATCATGGTGCTAATATATTGTGCCGTATTTTCAGCTACTACCCCTAAAACTAATTGAGCATAGTAGGTAAGGGATAATTTTCTTTTCTTTTCACTAAGATTATTCAAGGTAACTATTATTATTTTGCAGCTTTCATTCATAGGAACATACATGGTTTCGCTAGCTTCAATACCATAGGCTTCATGGATAAACTTAGAGTAACCGAAACCGTGCTCTATAATATACCTACCATTATCCCTTATAGGTTTTGGAGTTATAGTCCAATAGTCTCCACTTTCTTCATCTCTTATAAAGAGAGCTTCCCCTGGTATATCCGTTATAGCATCGTTAGACCATGGAGTAATCTTATTTTCTCTGCTATTTTCACTCCAGGTGTAGGCAGAGCCACTCTCTGAAACATGGAAACCAAACTTTTCATTTGAAATAACATTAATCCAAGGGGCTGGAGTAGTTTTAAAATCATCAAGAATTATGACGTAAGCATTATTATCCTTGCTAAAACCTCCATAGCCGTTGTAAAAGTACAAGTCTTCAGGCCTATAATACTTTTTCATAATCCTTCTGTTAAGACTTGTTATTTCCCTACTAAATTCTACAGAATAGGCCTGCTTCAACTTCCATTTGAACTTGCCTATCCTATCTTTACTTAAATCATTTTTTCCTATATCTTTAGACTCATTTTTTCTTATAGTTTTATTTTCCGCCGCCTGGCTTCTTATAAAGCTTACTGCTTCCTTATCCAGCTCATTATCGTCTATATTCTGAATTTTTATCAAATCAACCTTGCTATCCCAACCGCCATTTATTTGCTCAGCAAAGCTTCCCTTTTCAGAATCTATAACCAGTCTGGCTATGGCCATAAGAAAGTCTATAGTAGGATCATCCATGGTGGCTCTGCTATGAACAAAGACTCCACCCTTATTCTTTCCGCTACCTTTTGCCACCGCCAGCAAGTCTCTTACTGCATGCTGCAAGGGCTGGGAATAGGAAACTTCTTCTAGGTTTAGGATAACTAAATCCACCTTCAAGCCTTTCATTCCCCAATATTCATGAGCACTAATAAGCTGCCTTACATAATCCAAATCATTTTCATGCCTTATTATAAGTAAAACTATAGGCAGGTCACCGGAAATACCAAAGGGCCATAAATCCTTTTGATGCTTCTTAATATTTCTAATGTAGTCTTCTCTCTCTATTAATTGTTCGTTAATGAACAATATTCTAGAAGCCATTATTTGATATAAGTTAGCCTGAGTAGACTTAATTCCCATATACTTCATTTCTACCTGACTCTCTGTCCAAGCCAACTCAAAGGCCCTGTTAATGTTTTGGAATTCCCTATACTTCTTAGCTAAATCTATAGCCTCTTCCTTTGAATCTGCCACTGCTATGGTATAGGCAATCTGACAGCTTTCACCGCTTTTAAGAACAACTCTTCTTCTCATACTAATAATAGGATCTAAAACTGCTCCTACAGTGTTATATAAGGGGGCATCCTTATCCATAGCTATAGGGTTATAAAGAGTTCTACCACGGCCTATAAAATTGAGCCTGCTAGTTTCATACTGTACATTCCCTACAGCTTCTCCTTGTAAGGCAATGGTTTTCATTACCCATGGTTTCTTTTGCCCCTTAGCTCTTGGCCTCCTATTGGCTAAAATACAACCATTAGAATCTATATATTCTGTGCTTATAAATAGGTTGCTAAAGGTAGGATGTACCACATCTGCACTATATGGAGCTAAGGTAATTTCACAATAGGAAGTGACCTCTAAAATCACTTGATCACTGCCATGATTTGTTAGGGTAAGCTTTCTTATTTCAGCATTATCTTCACCGCTTACAGTTATTTCTGTGTGAGAGCTAATATCTCCATCTTTTCTCTTAAATTCAACCTTATCCATAGAGAAGATAACCTTATATTCCTCTCCTTCACTTTTACAAGGCTGGTAGGTGGAACTCCAGTACTGGCCGCTATTTAGATTTTTTATATAGATAAACATACCATTACTATCATCGGTAGGATCTTCCCTCCAACGATATATGGTCATATCATCCCTTTTACCATAGCCACTACCACTGTTAGATATCATTGTGCTATAAGTTCCATTAGATAGTATATGGGTTTCTGGATTATCTGTAAGAGCTGTGCTGTAGGACCTAACAAAGAGGCTAGGCTTGGTTTTACTGCCTTCATAGGCATTGAAACTTATCTTTCTATCATAAACTACATTCTTAGGCATCTTTTCCTGTAGCAGTAATTCTGTAGCTTTAATTTCTGGTATACTATGAAATCTTTTAACTAGTATATCTTCCCTTAGTACATTGCTTAGTGCCATTAGGCTCATACCTTGATGGTGGACCATAAAATTTTTCACCACCATCTTATTTTTCCCCTTAGGCAACCTATCTCTGGTGTAGTCTACTGCTTCGTAAAGGCCATAGCGGCCTTCCATCCCTTCCCTTATAAATCTTCTAATGTTATTTAAACTACCCTTTAGATCCTTTTGCATAGTAATTATGCTGGCATAAGGAGCTACTACCAGTTCATTAGAAAGACCTCTTTTTACTCCTACACCTGGAACACCAAAGGCCTTATATTGATAATTCATGGCCTTGTCAAAGTAATAAAAGGCAGATTCAGATATGCCCCAAGGCACATTTCTATCCCTACAATATTTCTTTTGACTTTCAATAACAGCCTTATAAGTCTCATCTAAGAGAGTATCAGGGTAAGTCCTCATTATAAGCAGGGGCATAAAATACTCGAACATGGTTCCACTCCAGGAAACCAAGCCTTTAGACCTGCCCATAAAGGTTATTGAACGGCCTAATTTAAACCAATGCTTTTGTTCTATATCTCCTTTAGCTATGGATATAAAACTTGCGCAGCGGGCTTCAGAGGCCAGCAAATCATAATAACTATTATTTAGCGAATCCTTTTCTATATCATAACCGATAGAAAACAATTGTCTTTTTTTATCATAGAGGACTTTAAAATCTGTGGCTTTAACAAAATTATATAATCTGCCTATAACATTTTTAGCCTTTAAACATTGGTTTGATATCTCTTTTCTGCTATTGTCTATTAGGCCCAATAGAGCTTCTTTCTTGCCCCCTGTATCCTTACTTAACAATTGATTTTTTTCACAGATCTTATTTAAATAATCACCGATTTTGCTAAAAGGAACTGTAGCTAAGGAAGTTTCTAATTCTTCTAACTCCTTTACTTCCCTTAATTCATCTGACTTTAATAAATCTGCCCAAGGGGCATACCTTTGAATTTCACCTAAGAACTTGCTACAGCTGTTTTTTAATTTACCATTCCAATACAAGCCTCTATCATTGGCTTTCTTTTCAATGTCTATAACCCTACTCCACAAGGCCATTAAAAAGCTTTTCCAGCTACTGATATTCATATTAAGACTTTTAAGATCTTCTAAAATATCATCATAGGGGTTTTTCATAGAAGTTTTTTCCCTTATTTCCGTAGAAGCTAAGGTTATAGTATCTTCTAAACCTAATTTATAGTTATCACTTAATAAGGGCTCATTTATATAGTCCTCTATGGCTTTAGCTGCCATCCACAAGTAGGCTACCATATTTCCACTGTCTACAGAGGACACATATCGTGGATAAAGAGGGGCCTTACTTTTTGTATCATACCAATTATATAAATGGCCTTTAAACTTTTCCAGGCTCTCAATATTAGTCAGGGTTTTATCAATTCTTTCAATAGTTTCACTTAGACTAATATAGCCTAAATCGTGGGCACAAAGATTGCTAGTAATCCCCATGCCTATATTGGTAGGAGAAGTTCTATAGGCTACTCCATTAGGTGGATTTTCTTGATAATTGTCTGGTGCTAGCCAATTATTTTCCTTATTAACAAAGTCCTCAAAATAAGCCCAAGTTTCTCTACTTAGTCTTCGCAGTAACTTTTCATCTTCCTCATTGAAATTATAAGCTTCCTTTTTATACTCCTGACTAATATAGTAAGCAAGGTAAGGGCTTATAAACCAAAGAAGGGTAGATGGAATCATGATTAATCCCCAAGAACTAGAGCTATTAAAGGCCAGCACTAATATAACTATAGCTATAGCACTACCAACCCACATGGTCTTTATATAGGACTTTAAGCTCTTGTCACTTTGTGCTTCTACATCAGCAGCAGTTTGCCATTCCAAGAGATTCTTTTTGCTTACAAATAAGCGATATAGTGTTCTAAATATAGCATCACACATTAAATATGCCATATAGGGCAGAAAACAAAAGAGCATAAAGACTTGCTCCACAGCCATTAGACTATTTTTTAGTTTTCCCGTTAAGCTTATGCTTTTACTAGGAAGCATAACCACTTCTGAAACATCAAAAAATACAGGGCACATTATGGACAGGAAGGCTATAATTATCCAAGGACCATTACTAGGCAATATGGCAAAAGCTAAAATTATAAGTAAAATTATAGAAGGACTTAAAAGACTTCTTCTTAGATTATCAAACAGCTTCCAAATAGATAAATTATTTAAAGGACTTTTTTTACTAATCCAAGGTAGCAACTGCCAATCTCCACGAACCCATCTATGGAGCCTCTTGCTACTAGCATTATAATAAGCTGGATATCCATCTACCAATTCTATATCTGTAACCAAGGCAGTTCTAGCATAGCTACCTTCTAATAGGTCATGGCTTAAAACCGCATTTTCCGGAATTTCATCCTTCAAAACCCTTTCAAATACGTCTATGTCATAAATACCCTTGCCAGTGAATATACCTTCTTTAAAAAGGTCCTGATATACATCAGATACGGCGGTAGTATATATGTCTATACCTGTCTCTCCAGAAAATATTCTTGAAAAAGGAGTTTTATTAGCGTTAACATTGCCTACACTAACCCTTGGCTGCATAAGTCCATATCCTCTAAGAACCTTCTTCTTTTCTATATCCACCCTTGCTCTATTCAAAACATGGGTCATAGCTCCAATTAACCCCTTGGCAGCATCTCTTGGCAAAATAGTATCACTATCCAAAGTTATTACATATTTAACCCTCTGCAATTTGCTAACATCCCCGCTGATTATATTATATGTAGTATTGTTATCTCCTCTTAAAAGAGCATTAAACTCCATGAGCTTTCCTCTTTTTCTTTCCCAACCCATCCAACAGCCTTGTTTTTCGTTATATAACCTCCGTCTACATAAGAAGTAAAATTTATCTTCTCCCTCTCTGCTGTATTTTTTATTTAACTGCCTAACCCTTTTTAAAGCAGTATTAATAATCTCAGCATCTTTCTCTTCATGCTCTTTGTCACTGTCATAAAAATCTCCTAGCAAGGCAAAATATAAATTATTCTCTGAGTTAGATAGATAATAAATTTCTAAATCATCAAGTAATTCTAAGGCTCTTTTTTCACTATTTATTAAGGTTGGAATTGCAACTACAGTAGAAGCTTCTTCTGGTATTCCATCTTCTAAGGCCATTTTAGGAATAAAACTAGGTATAGTTAAAGAATTTACTGCCCAATTTAATATGGATATAACAATTTCACTGGCGGGAATTATCACTGCAATGGCTGCAACAATGTATCTCCATATGTCCCTATCTAAATCTCTATTTAGGCTTATGGCTATGGCCCCTACTTCAATGAAGATAATACCTAGGATAATTATTGATAAATAAAAGAATAAGGGTTTATTTTTTATTTGCTCCCTAATCTTATCTTTGAAAGAAGGCTTATAATCTATTTTTTTCTTTAAGTATTTGACACCGTCATCGATTAAGTAGTAGCCTACATGGCTTTGGTAATCTTCTCCCCCTTTTTCTTTTAGTTCATTGGCACATTCAATGACCTTTTTAGCTACAAAGGCCTCTCCTACCTTAGCCTTTCTAGCTAGCATTTCCAAGCTATGCCTGTAATTATCTCTTGATTCAAAGTCCATCTTTAAATATACTTCTGCAGGATCCTTCCTCAATATTTGCTCTACATAACTAAGGCTCTCGAAAGAATCCTTCCAGTTTACTCCTGACAAGTTCCTAATCGAGGAAATACTGTTTCCTAGTGAAATTTGATAATTAGCCTGCTTTCTATGTTCCCTGTTAATAGTTTTTTCTATGCTAGATTGCTTGGCTTCTAAGTTTTCATTGAGCCATCTATATACCTCATCGCTATCAACGCCGTTGTCCCTTATGACCTTTATTATCCTTTCAACAAAGTGGGAGGAAAATGTAAAGTCAGTGTTTTTTAAGACTTCTATCTCCTGGCTAAGTCTTTTCTCTGCAAAGGCATTGATAATTCTGTCTGCTACTATCTCTCCCTTTCTTTTTTCCTTTAAAGCATAGACAATCTTTTCAACTACATGGCTTATATTTTGAATTAGGGCAACCCTCAGCATTATAGGCAAGGCCCATAGTTCTCCACTATTTAGTATGGTGTTTCTCTGATAAGCCTTTATAAAGCTTTCCACCCTTTCCTCATCTATCAAGCCATCAGTATGAGATATGATTTCTACTGCAATGTGATAAACTCTGGGATAGCCCTTCATAATCCCCTTACTAATCACCGGTAAGTTCTTATAGTAGCTTTCCGGCATATTATATTTAACATCCTTATATTCCTTTTGGATTAAATATAAGTTATCCAGAAGCCATTCTGCTGCAGGTACCATGTCCTGCTTATCGTCCATCTCTTTATCAATAAATTCATAAGCCTTAATAATAGTTTCAAAGCTCTTATCAAGACTTTTTATTAATTTCCTTTTGGAACTTATCCGTTTTGTCTCAGAAAAGTGTGTAGATATTCGAACAGCATGTCTTTTTAACTCCTCACTATTAACATAGATATTGGGAAAGTCTTCCATAATATTTTCTTCCTTATCTTCTTGATTATAAAATAAGTAAATAGTTAGTGCTAAAGCTAGGGTCATAACTGTTAAATATGCATATATCATCCTTTTCTCCCTTTCTTGGTCATAATTTTCCTTTTCACCTTGTTTGAAAGACATCTTTATTATTGCCCAAGAAATAGAAAAATATTAAGATATAGAAAGGGATGTTTTATTTCCATCCCTTTGGAAACAAAACATCCCTAAATTATCTCATTTTTTATTAGATCTTCATAGCTTTCTCTTTTGCAAACCAGTCTAGCATTTCCTTTAGACACCATTACCACTGCCGGTCTAGGAATTTTATTATAGTTACTTGCCATAGAATAACCATAGGCACCAGTAGATAGTACTGCTAGTAGATCTCCAGCTTCTACAAGTGGCAGGCTAGCATCCTTTATAAGGATATCTCCGGACTCACAGCACTTTCCTGCAATGGTTACCACTTCTTTTGAGCTAGCTTCAACCCTATTAGCCAATAGCGCTTCATATTTAGCATCATATAGGGCTGGCCTAATATTATCTGTCATTCCACCATCTACAGACACATATTTTCTTACTTGAGGTATGTCCTTTATTGCCCCAACAGTATACAAGGTTATGCCAGCGTTTGCTACTATGGATCTTCCTGGTTCAATAGTAAGTATTGGAGCTTCCATAGTAATCTCTTTGCACTTCCTATCATATGCTTCTAGAATAGCACTACAGAAGTCTTCTAATTTAAGAGGTTTATCCTCTTCAGTGTAGTATATACCAAAGCCTCCACCTAAGTCTAATTCCTTAAGCATATAGCCTGTGTCCTTATAAATACCTTCCATTAGTGATAGCATCAAATCTACTGCTTCCTTATAAGGTTCTGTCTCAAAGATTTGAGAGCCTATATGGCAGTGGAATCCTGCTAATTCTACATTTTCTGCCTTCATAACTTCCTTTACCACATTTAATAGATTGCCATTTAATAAGGTAAAACCAAACTTTGAATCTATCTGTCCTGTCTTAATAGAGTCATGGGTATGGGCCTCAATGCCTGGAGTAAGTCTAAGCAATACCTTTTGCTTTCTATTATGTTTTTCAGCAGCCTTATTTATATGGTGAATTTCAGAAAATCCGTCTACCACAAATCTGCCTACTCCTAGTTTTACTCCCATATCAACTTCTTCAATAGTTTTATTATTGCCGTGGTAATACACCTTTTCCAAAGGAAAACCGCTTTTATATGCTGTATAGAGCTCTCCCCCTGAAACTACATCTAGATGGAGCCCTTCCTCTTTCACAATATTACACATAGCCATTGTAAGAAAAGCCTTCCCTGCATAGGCTACTCGATTATTTCTCCCCTCAGCAGTAAATGCCTTCATATATCTTCTGCAAGTATCCCTAATAAGATCCTCATCATAAACATACAGAGGAGTTCCATATTGCTCAGCTAAATCTGTACATTTTATACCGCCTATTGTAAGTTCATTATCAATAACCTTCATACTGCCAAATAACTTCATTTAACATTCCTCCAACCTGATTTTTTAGCGAAAGTACACTATTAAAAAGAAGTTTTCTTGTTTTTCTGATACACTTATATAAAAATAAAAGTGGGCAGCTGCCGTCCATTATATATATTATCTTTATTTCAAAGTGTTGTGCCCATTTATCTGTTTTATTCTTATTAAGGAAAATACAGAAAAGACAAACCTTTGCTGTACTGTAATACAATTATATTATCACAAGTCTTACATCTTCCGCAATAGGTTTTTCATTATTTGTAAAATTCTAAGAAGGCTTTAATAATATATCCCTGGTCCTCAACTCCCCCTAATTCTCTAATAGAGTGCATAGCTAGTATTGGGCTACCAATATCCACTGACTTTATAGGCAGATGGGTTGAAGATATAGGCCCTATAGTTGAACCTCCTCTTTCATCAGAGCGGTTTACAAACTTTTGTACTGGCACTCCAGCCCTTTTGCAGATCATTTCAAAAACTCCACTAGTAACACTGTCAGAAGTATATCTTTGGGCTGCACTAATTTTTATTACAGGCCCTCCATTGATTACAGTTCTATTTAGAGGATCATATTTTTCTGAAATTGTTGGATGTACGGCATGGGCTAAATCTGCTGATATCATAAAGGAATTAGCATAGGCCCTAAACAATTCCTCTCTTCCTTTTCCTAAGGCTAATAAAATTCTTTCTAATAAATGGGGCAGTATTTCAGAATCTGCTCCCTGTCTTGTAGCACTTCCTACTTCTTCATTATCAAAGAAGGCTGCTACTTTAATGCCTTCAGCCTTGGGACTATGTATTAAGGCTTCTAAGGCTGCATGAACCATAGCTAAATTATCCAACCTACTAGAAGATATTAATTCATTCTCTGCACCAATTATTGACCCTTTCTCATATTCGTACAAATACAAATCATAGTCTAGTATTTCTTCTACATTAATATTCATTTCCTTGGCTAACAACTTTCTTAAATAGTCCTTTTCTACCACACCCTTTGACACTGAAAGTAGAGGCAGAGTATGCCTTTGAGGATTTATTTGTACCCCTTCGTTTACTCTACGATTTAAATGTATGGCCAAGTTGGGAATAACTAGGAGGGGCTTGTTTATATTGACAAAGTATTTCTTTGGCATAAAACCATTGCTATTTGTAGTAATCCTTCCTGCTATAGAGAGAGGTCTGTCCATCCAAGTATTAAGAAAAGGACCTCCATAAACTTCTGTATTTAAAGTTATGTACTTTCCTTCTGAAACAATTTCAGCCCTAGGCTTTATTTTAAAGCCTGGTGAGTCAGTATGAGCACCTATTATTCTAAAGCCAGTTTCCTCTATTTCACCTTCTCCTACTTCAAAAGCAAAAATCGCTGAATCATTTACTTTAAAGTAATACTTTCCTCCCTTAGTAATAGTCCATTTATCTCTAGCCTTTAATTCTATAAAATTATTATTCTTTAATATGCCTTCTGCAGTTAATACTGCATGATAGGCCGTAGGACTTTCATTTATAAATTCCAATAGCTCTTCAGCATATTCCCTATTTGTTTTCATATGTGCACCTCCACAATTTTTTCAAAATATATATTATAACTTTTATGATATACTAATATTATATAATTAAACAATAGCTTATTAAAAGGACGTGATAGGATGTTAACTAGTTTTTTAATAAAAACCTTTATTAAAAATAGTGATGATATAAAAAATGATAAAGTCCGGTCTGATTATGGCTCTTTTGCTGGAATAGTTGGTATTGTATCAAACTTAATACTTTTTATTATAAAGCTTATTGTAGGCTTTCTTACAAAAAGTATAGCTGTTACTGCAGACGCCTTCAACAATTTTACAGATAGTGCCTCCTCCTTAATTACCATTATAGGCTTTAAACTTTCAAAAGCACCAGCAGACGAAAAGCATCCCTTTGGTCATGGAAGAGTAGAATATATTTCTGCCCTACTGGTTTCCTTTATGGTTATCTTTGTAGGACTTCAATTTATTAAATCATCCTTCAACAGGATTCTGAATCCCTCCAAAGTAGTATTTGAAACTGTTCCTTTTATTTTGATGATCTTATCTATACTAACAAAAATATGGCTGGCTAGATTTAATGGTACTATTGGAAGTAAAATAAACTCTTCAGCTTTAAAGGCAGCTTCCTTTGATGCATTAGGGGATGTTATTACCTCCACCGTAGTAGCCTTTTCACTGTTGTTATCTTTGTGGACATCTTTTCCCCTAGATGGTTATATTGGAATAATAGTAGCCTTATTAATATTATACAATGGTTATCAGCTAGTTAAAGAAACTTTAAATCCTTTGCTGGGAGAAGCTCCTGACCCGGAACTGGCTGCAGCCATAAAGGAAAATCTTTTGTCCTATAAATACATAAGTGGTGTCCATGATTTAATAATCCACAATTACGGCCCTGGCAGATGTATCGCCTCAATTCATGCTGAGGTCCCCTCTGATATAAATATAGTTAAAATCCATAACATTATAGATGAAGCAGAAAGGGAGATTTCAGCCAAATTAAATATAGTATTAGTTATTCATATGGATCCTATAAATGTTAACGATGAAGAAATCAATGAAACAAAAAAAGAAATAGAAGAGGTCATCCATACCCTGCCTAATGTTAAATCCATACATGACTTAAGAATAGTAGGGGAAGGAGAATATAAAAATATAATATTTGACGTAGTAACTATTACTAACGGTAAGTTTAGCCACAAGGATGAGGCTAAATTAAAGGAGGCTATTAATAAAAAGATAAAGGAACTCCACCCTCAATATAATTGCATTATTACTGTAGATAGAGATTTCTCTGAATGGTAAAAAAGTGCTGTTGCACAACTAACAAATCAGTTAATTGTGCAACAGCTCCTTTTTTTATTCTGATTTCACTGTCTTTATGTATACCTTCCTATTTCTCGGTCCGTCAAACTCACAGAAGAATACCCCTTGCCAAGGTCCTAGTTTCAACTTTCCCCCTTGGATTATTACCGTAACGGAGGAACCAATTAGCCCAGCCTTAATATGAGCATGAGAATTTCCCTCTAGATGCCTATGAATGGTTTTTTCCGGAAAGACACTATTGATATCTGTTATAAAGTCATAGCCCACATTAGGATCTGTATTTTCGTTTGTAGTAACAGCTGCTGTAGTATGGGGAACAAAAACCACAACAATTCCCTCCATAACTCCGCTCTTTGTAACCGCTTCCCTCACTATGCTTGTTATATCAATAACCTGCATAGGCTTGTTAGTTTGAACCTGATATTCCATTCATTTCACCCCATTCCATAATTTTATCCTTGTAATGCCCCTCACTTATATTAGTCTTAATAGCTAAATCTGTAAGTATATTTTACCATATTTTCCTGCATAAAAAAAGAACTTAAGGAATAAGTATACCATTCTCACTTATTCCTTAAGTACATATTATTCTTTTAACTTACCTTTTAACCTTTAATAACCTGGATAATTTCTTTCTCTACCTTCTCTAGATCTGGTACATAACTTTTCAATAGTACCATATTTCCTATAAAAGAATATTCACCTAAAGCTGCTGGAATTAAGACACTTTCTCCACTTTTAACATTTTCACTGCCACCATTATAGCTTAGTGTTCCTTGTCCCTCCACACAGGTAAAGATATAAAACCTTTCTGGATCGCTACTTTCAGTAAATTTATCTCTTACCTCATACTTTTCAAGGGAGAATTCCTTGGCTAAACATAGATAGGTTTTGCTATAACCTTCTTTTTCTAGTTTTAAACCTACTCTTTTCTTTCCTTCTAAGCCTAAGTCTACTACATCCAAGGCCTTATCTACATGGATTTCACGTCCCCTATTATAGTCATAAACTCTATAAGTAGTATTTGAATTTTGTTGAATTTCAGCAATTATAGCTCCTTCACATATTGCATGGATCAAGCCGCTCTGTATGAAGTAAGTGTCTCCTTTTTGAATTTTTATTTTATTCATATATTCCTCTAAGGTTCCCTCTTCTATAGCTTTTTTAAATTCCTCTTTAGTGCAACCACTCTTTACTCCAACAATAAGCTCTGCTCCTTCCTTAGCATCAACTACATACCAAGCTTCAGTTTTTCCGGAGTCATTTTCAACCCTATAGCCATAGTCATCGTCTGGATGAACTTGTATAGATAACTTATCATTTGAATTAATAAGCTTTAAAAGCAGTGGAAATCTATCCTTTTCTATTTTACTTCCTACTAGTTCATCTCCCTTTTCTTCTATAAGCTTATCCAGAGCCATATCCTTGTAAGATCCATTTGCAATAACGCTAGTACCATCCTCATGACAGGCTACATCCCAACTCTCACCTATATTTCCAGCAGGTAGGTCATCCTTGTAAGCCTCTAATTCACGACCACCCCATATTTTTTTAAAATAAATACTATAAAATTTTAACGGATACATGTCTACACACCCCTATTTCTACTAAATTTATCTTATATCCAATGCAAAGTTTTATGACAAATAGATAAAATTTCAACTATAAACCTATCTTGCTATGGATTGCATACTCCATAATATTATAATATAAACTTCAACAAATTAAAGCTAACTAAAATATCAACATTAATTTACATCTTTTTATAATAACAAGCTAATTTTTCTAAAAAAATGTTGAATAAAAATTTTAATTATAGTAAAATATAAATTAAAGAAGTATAAATTTATTTCTGATAACTTCTTGTACTTTTTATATAAAGTTTAATCCCCAAATAGAAACACGGTTTAAGCCCCCCTTAAACCGTGTTTTTCTTTTAAACTTTTCTAACTATCATTAAATTATGAAGAGCTCTAGTGCTCATAACATATTTTATGTTTTCATCATTACCTTCTTCTACAGTGCCATCCTCCAATAATATTACTGCATCAAACTCTAAGCCCTTTGCGTAATAAGATGGCATCATAACTGTACCAGCAGTGAATATTTGATACTCATCTTCCATTACTTTTATATGAAGATTCTTTCTTAGAGGCTCTCCAATGGCTTCAATGGTTTTCAGATCCTTGCATATTATAGCTATGCTTTCGTAATCTTTTTCCTTATATTCTTTCAGTTTATTCTTTACTATAGCTTCTAGCTCACCATTGTCTGAAAAAGTAAGAACTTCTACCTTGTCACCCTGTCTAACTAAAGGAACCACCTTGTTTTCCTTGAGGTAGCCATTGGCAAACTCCATAATCTCTCTAGTAGACCTATAACTTTTTTCTAATGAGTATTCCTCTAGATCAAAATCCTTAAATACATCCTTCAATCCTGTCATAGCAATCTTTCCGTCAAAAGGTACTAATCTTTGGTTAGTATCACCTACTATAGTCATTGATGAGCACTTAGTTAGCTCTTTAATAACTCTAAATTGTAGAGTATTATAGTCCTGAGCTTCATCAATTACAACATGTCTAATATCCTCTTTTATAATGTTTCCTTTAAGTTTTAAAGTCAAATATAGCAAAGGGGCTAGATCATCGTAGATTAGTTCCTTTCCACCGTTAATCTCTTGGTAAACTTCCATCAAGGAAGGATTCCCTAACCACTTTAAGGCGGCCTTTGTATCCAAGGAAGCTCTTAGAATCTCACGAATTTTATTTCTCCTCATAAAATCCACTTGACTACCATTAGTATTTAGCTGCTCTACAGTCATAGATTCTAACAACTTTTTATAATGTCTTTGAACCTGTCTAATCATATCATCTCTAAGATCTTTGATTTTGCTAAAAATAATTCTTCTAATCTTTTTACTTCTTCTAAAGAGAGGCATATTTATATAATGAACCCTAAATAGGTCCTCAATTTCCTTCGAATCTATTACTAGCTTATCTTGAAGATAAACGTCTTGGAACTTATAATATTCATTATCTAGCTGATAGAGTTTCTTGTCTAGCTCCTTAACAAAGTCTTCAGAGTTTTTATAAATAATCTCTTTAATAAAAGTTTCATCCTGCTGCATTACTTTTTCCATATAATCCTTAAAAGACATAAGATCCATGTCGTCCATATCTAAGACCTCCATGGCATAATCCTTAAAGGTTCTTTGCTTAACTCCTACTTCACCAAGACTAGGTAGCACCATAGAAATATACTCCATAAATATGCTGTTAGGTCCTAGTATAAGGACTTTGTCCTGTAAAACATCTCTATAGTTGTATAGTAAGTAAGCAACTCTATGGAGAGCAATTGTAGTTTTACCACTTCCGGCTACACCGTTTACTGCTACAGTTTTTCTTCGTGGTTGCCTAATTATATTGTCCTGTTCTTCCTGTATGGTCATAATAATGTCTTTAAGCTTTTTAGAGGAATTCTCGCTTAAGACCATCTTTAAAATGTCATCCTTTACTTCCACTGCGCTATCGAACATACCTGTTAGCTTGCCACGTTTAATGATAAATTGACGTTTAAGCTTAACATCTGCTTCAATTTCTCCCATTGGAGCTCTATAAGTAGTTTTTCCTAGCTTTCCACTGTAAAACAGGGATGCAACAGGAGCTCTCCAATCCACCACCAGAGGCTCATAGCTCCCCTCTGGTGTCATACCAAACCTTCCTACATATATAGTTTCCTTATCTTCACTATCATCCTCAGAAAAATCTACTCTACCAAAGTAAGGTGAGTTATCTAAAATTAAAAGTTCTTTTAATCTTCTATCTATTACTTTAAATGTCTCTTCTTTTACGAATCTTTCATGGTCGAAATATTCCGCTACCTTATCTTCATCATCCCTATATTCATCAAGTAAGTTCTTTCTGTAGTCTAATATGCACTGAGAAAATTCCTTTCTTTTTGATATATAGTTGAGGATTTCTGCCTTTATAACATTCTTAGAATATTCTAATCTTTCTTCTTCATATCGTCTTTCATAGGCTTCCTGTAAACTTTCATTAATAGCCTCTTCTTTTTCCTTTTGAAAATCACTTTCTTTCACAGTATTCCCCCCATTCATCGTTAAAATAAATTAACAAACTATTTAATTACTCCAAACCGTTTTAAAGGAAATATTCTTATAAGGGCTTTACCTTCTATATCTTCCCTGTTTATGTACTTTTCATCCCAAAAACGAGCATCTTTTGAATCTGCCCTATTATCACCTAGGAAAAGATAATGGTCCTCTGGCAACTTGAAGGCTCTTGCAGGTCCTGATTGATTTTTTACATAATCTTCTTCAAGTTTTGCTCCGTCTATGTACACTTGACCATCACTTCTTAACTCTACAGTTTCCCCTGGAAGACCAACCACTCGTTTAATCAATCTTTCTTGCAACTCATTAGAATAAAAGACTAATATATCCCCTCTTTGTATTTTTTCTTTGTTAAAGATCTTTGTAGCAAAACATTGGTCTCCAATTTGTAAAGTTGGATACATGGAACCTGAGGGTATGTAAATTTTATATATAACAAACCTATTAATTAAGTAGGCTAAAATAACCGCTACTACCACTGGAATTACAAAATCCGAAAAAAAGCTACCATTATATTTTTTCCTTTTGCTGTTATTATTCACATCGTAAACCAACTAAACACACCTTCCCACCTATAATTTATTTATGGTATAGAGAATTTTATTATATCAGGCAAAACTCTCTAAGACTAGGACCTTTTTAAATAATTATTTGCCTATGATCCATTCTTATATTCTTTGCCTTTTCACTTTTATTATATACCATTCTTAACCATACATTTAATTATAAATTAAAATCTTGTATTATAAAAGTAGAATATACTATAATCTTATTATAGTTGTACTTTCATATCTTTATATATATAATACTATAAATTACTATAAAATTGGAGGAAATTTACATGATTAAACTTGCACCATCTATCTTATCTGCAGATTTTGCTAATTTAGGCGACCAATTAAAAGTATTAGAAAAGGCTGGGGCTGACTTATTACATATAGATGTTATGGACGGAAACTTTGTACCTAATATTTCCATAGGCCTACCAGTAATAAAATCTATTAAGAAACATAGTAAGATTCCTTTCGATGTACACTTAATGATTAATGAACCTTCCCGCTATATCGAAGAATTTGTAAAAGCAGGAGCAGACTATATAACTGTTCATCAAGAAAGCGATGTACACTTAGACAGATTAATAGATCAAATCAAAAGTTTTAATGTTAAAGCAGGTATAGCATTAAACCCTTCTACACCTGTGTCAACCCTAGAACATGTACTGGCAAAAGTAGACCTAGTGCTAGTTATGACCGTTAATCCGGGGTTCGGTGGCCAAAGCTTAATTGAATATGGACTAAATAAAGTAGCTGCACTGAAGAGGCTTAGGGAAGAAAATAATTATAGTTACCAAATTAGTGTTGACGGTGGAGTTACTGCTGATAACTGCAAAAAGGTAGCCTCCTTTGGTGCAGATATATTGGTATCTGGCTCTGCTATATTTAAAAATAATGCCATTGAAGAAAATATAAAAGACTTTAGAAAAGAGCTATAAAAAATACTTCCAAGTAGATAATCTAATTTAATTAATTAGACTATCTACTTTGGAAGCATCTCTTAAAACCGGCCTTTATCTCCCTTATTAGTAGTCTTTCTTAAACCGCTGTTACTTCTTCTTCTTTGGCCATTTCAATATTATATTCTTTTACACATTCCATCAACAGGTCTAAAGCTTTAACAATCTGTTCCTTTTTATGTTCACTGGTTACACAGAATCTTAACCTTGCTTGACCTCTAGGTACTGCAGGGTAGACAGCTGGTGGTACAAAGACTCCCTTTTCCAACATCAAGTTGCTTAATAGAAAGGCATCTCTATCATCACCTACTAATACAGATATTATTGCTGTCTTGCCAGCAAGGCAAGTATTAAGTCCTCTCTCATGGGCCTCCTGCAGGAAGGTATCGATATTTTTATGCAAATTTTTAACTATAGAATTGTCTCTCTCCATAATTTCCAAGGCCTTTAAGGCAGCTGCTGCAGAAGGAGGATTTATACCAACGGAAAAGACAAAGCCTGGAACATTATATTTTAGGTATTGTATTAAGCTTTTCTTCCCTGCCAAATATCCACCACAAGTGCCTAAGCCTTTAGATAAGGTCCCCATCTTTATATCAATATCATCAGGTTCTAAATTATAGTATTCATCTACTCCACCACCATTGTCACCTATAACGCAGGCAGAATGAGCCTCATCTACCATAAGGAAGAAACCATATTTCTTTTTAAGTTTCACAAACTCTGGTATGGGAGCTATATCTCCATCCATAGAATATACCCCTTCTACTACTACCAATATTTTTTCATACTTCTTTCGTACATTTTTAAGAATGGTTTCCAGTGCAATAAAATCATTGTGAGGAAATGCCTTTGATGCACTTCTGGATAATTGACAACCTTGCATTATAGAGTTATGGGAAAGGGCATCATACAAGATAATATCTTTTTCATTACAGAAGTTTCCTACAAAGGTCACATTAGTAGAATGACCTCCTACTAAAACAATAGCATCTTCTGTATGTTTCCACTTTGCAATTTTTCCTTCCAACTCCTGATATAGATGCTTTTCCCCAGCTAAAATTCTACTACCGCTGGCAGAAGTTCCGTATTTTTCTGCAGCTTCTTTAGCAGCCTTAACTGTCTCAGGATGTCCAGACATACCAATATAATTATAGGAACCAAAATTCAGAATTTCCTTTTTTCCATCTAGCATAGACACGTCTTTTACTATAGAATCGTGACATACAAAGTATGGATTTTCAATTCCTGCCATAGATTTTTCCCTTAGTAGAAATTCCTTAAACTCTCTACTTTCCTCAAAGTCTGTAACAGGAATTACTTTATCACTATCAATCATATTCTCCTTATCTTGATAGTCCATAATGCCTTTTTTCTTTTTTAATATTAATAAGGCTAAATTGTTAACATTTGTACAATTATAGTATTCTGAATCTGGAATAACAATATCATACTTTTCTTCAACCTTAACTAAAAGACTAATGCTAGATAAACTATCTCCATCTAAATCATCTATAAAGTGAGCATCATCCTCTATGCTTTCTTCAGGCAAATGTAAAACCTCGCTAAAGGCCTTCCTAATTACATTTTTTATTTCCTCAAATTCCTTTTCATATACCTCTTCAACTTTATGATCCTTCTTTGCAGCTTCCATCAACTCAAAGCTATGACCTTTTAAATCAAGCTCTACCATAGATATTTCTTTATTCTCTATAAGTTTTTTTAGCTCAACTCTTCTAACCTTTATTCCATTAACCACTGGTAAAGGATGGCTAGTCAAATAGGCCTTGTTAACTCTTTTCATTATTGGCAGACTGCCATTTATTTTGTTAATAGCATCCCTTAATTTCATATAATTTTCTTCATTAAGTTCAGACTTTGCCAGATTAAGTACAAGAGTTATATACTGATAATTGTCATCTTTTTTAGTTCCTAAAACAGATAGCTGATTGTATAAAGGCAGTTTTGAAAAGTAATCTTCAATTTCATCTGGATAAACATTTTCACCAGATTCATTAATGATTATATCTTTAACCCTTCCTTCCAGCTGCAGTCTTCCATTTTTTAATCTTCCTATGTCTCCTGTAGCAAACCAACCTTCTTCATTTAATTCTGCAGCTAGGTGCTGTCCATCCACTAATCTTCCTTGATGAATGGCCTTTCCTCTTACTAAAAGTTCACCAACTTCTTTGTCACCTTCAATTTTATATTCATTATATTTAAAAGAAGCTCCAAGAGACCCTGAAAGTCTTATTTGTAGCTTATGGCTACTTTCACAAGAGGTAATCCCTACTTCCGTCATTCCAAAACCACAGGTGGTGAAATAACCTAAACCGTTAATAACTTTTAAAGTTTCATAAGGAACTTGACTACCACCTATAATAATACACTTAACTTGTGGCCCAACTATTTTATCTAGAAGGTTTTTAAAGATTTTTTGTGCAACTTTCAGGCCAAAATTTGTATTGATCTTTTGTAGAATTATACTGGTATTTAGCATAAGGTTAAAGGCTAGTTTCTTAGCCCTACCAGCCTGTTCTACCTCCCTTAATACTGATTTTGTAATATTATTAGGCAATATAGGTACAGTATTTATATGGGTTACTTTATGAGCTTTACAAGCATTCATAATAGTTTCTGGTGCACGATCTTTTAAGTAGACCAAAGTAGCTCCATGAAAGCCATACCATAGACATGAAGCTAAAAAGCCAAAAATATGATGCAAGGGCAAAAAGGCCAGAACCTTGTCACCTGGCTTTGGAGCAATTCGCTTGCTTTCATATATTAGTTGTTCTGTATTTAAAATCTGGTATGTAACTGATTCACCAGAGTAATAATATATTTTACTAGAATCTGTAGTACCAGAAGTACAGAGAGCAAACTCATTCTCCCAATTAGCTACAAAATTTTCATCTACTTGTCCTGATATATCTACTGCTTCTGTTATTGTCATCTTAGCCCCAGATTGTTTAATTAAATATGAAACCTTATCTTCACCTAGTGAAGCATCTACTAATAAGGGCCTATAACCATTCATTAATATAGCCCAAAACATTACAGTCCACCAAGGAGAGTTAGGCATTTTTAATGCTATGTAGGAACCTTTTTCAATTTCCCAGCTAATGGTGGATAACCTTGAAGCTGCTTTTATAATTTTATTTTTATAATCACTATAAGTCCATTTGATAATTTCACCTTGTTCAGTAAATTCACAAGCACTTGTTTCGTTGTTCATCATGATTTCAAATATACTTTTTAAATCCCTAGATGACTCTTTAAGTGCTTGAATATTATTGTAACTACTACTCATCTTTTCGCCTCCAAATAAAATTACTCCTCTAACCTTATCCTCTTATCTATCCTCTCTAATTCATGGTTGCTTTTTATACCTTTTCCCATATAATAATCAATTATAATTTTTTCAAAAATTCTTTCAGGCAAAAACCTTTTTAACACTAGTGATAATTTCTGATTAAGGTATCCTACAGGATATCTTAGTTTAGGATTATTAGTATTTATGATTTTATATAGCAACTTGCCTATAAGTTCGGGATTACAACCATTTACTTCATCGTATTCAAAGACAGAAACAGTTTTTAAAAAATCGTCATAATATGCTGAATTTTTCTTGATTAAGGAAGAAAATTTTCTACCCTTAGTAAAGCCAGTCTTAAAATCACCTGGTTCTAAAATAACTACCTTAATACCAAAGGGCTTAAGCTCTTTACTTAGAGCTTCACTAAAACCTTCCACTGCAAACTTGCTGCTACTATAAACTCCCTGATAGGGTAAACCAATAAGGCCACCAATAGATGAACTGTTGATAACTAGACCCTTTCCAGCCCTTCTCATATGAGGTAACACTTCTTTCATAACCCTTACCATACCAAAAAAGTTGCTTTCAAAAAGATCTTTATATTCCTCTATGCTAGTTTCTTCTAAGGGACCAGAAATCCCTGTTCCTGCATTACTGAAAAGTACATCAATCCTCCCTTCCCTTGAAATAACTTCTTCAACAGCCTCACTAACGGACTGATCCTCTCTTACATCCATTTTCAGCATTTTTACATGAAATTTATCTAGCTCCTTATCAGTCCTTCCCTTTCGGCTTGTTCCATAAACCACAAGGCCCTTGGACGCTAAATATATAGCTACAGCTTTACCTATGCCAGAAGAAGCCCCGGTAATAAAAACTACCTTCTTTTCCTTTTCCATAAAACACCTCTGCTAAGATTTTAGTAAAATCTAATAATCCTATTACTTTATTCTACTAATTATTATATTATACTACATTTTACCTTGGTAATTCTACAATAAATCAGTTTATAATAAAGCTACTCTATAAAGCAATATGCTTATATTTTACTCTTTATTCATTAGATAAGAACAATAAATAAAGGTGCAGTAAAAACTACTGCACCTTTATTATTACTCTTTTTTATATACCAATCGGCTACCATTGTCCTTTTCTATCTTCACATCAGAATAAAGACCATTTAAAACCTCCGCCTTGAAACGTTTTCCATCTTCTGTATGATTTTCATCCTTAAATCCATCCTCTACCACATCCTTATATTCAAAAGGCTTGCCTGAAGGTACTCTTTCAAGTTTCTCCGGATCAACATGACTTCTTTTTTCCACTTAATAATCGCCTCCCTTTACTAAATGTTCATTATTAGTATTCTAATAAAAGGAGACAATTATTAATAATAATGACCCTTGAATAAAGCGAGCTATAAGACTTCTTTACTGTGAATTATTGGTTATCTAGCCTATCCTCATGGCCATCTGTGATAAATCTCTTAAATATCTTAGCTATATATTTTTCGCCTCTTCTTCCGTTGGTAAAGTCGCTTTCCTTCATGGTATCTTTGGCAAGTTTTCTTTGAAAGTTATTGTTGACTTGCAAAGAATCCTTGTGAACTTTATCCTGATTGTTATCCTCAGTTATGGTATTTTTTCTTATATATGCACAAGTCATAAGATCTACCTCCGGCGAAACATTTTACTTTATGTATATATTATACAAAAAACTTTCAGTACTTTCAAATATATTTGCAATAATATTACAATTTTTTCATTTAAAGTCCTTGGCTAATTTTTCAAAGGCTGGTATGGAGTTTTTAATCATGTCAAATTTAACACAGTATGACATTCTAAAATATCCTGGACAGCCAAATCCTGATCCTGGAACTAATAATAAGTTGTACTTAAGAGCCCTATTTACAAATTCAACTTCATCATCTATTAATGCTTTAGGAAATAGGTAAAAAGCTCCTTGAGGTTTAATACATTCAAAGCCTAGTCTAGTTAAATTATCATATAAGAAGTCCCTTTTTTCCTTGTAATCTTCCACATCTATCTTAGCCTCTAAAGCATCTGCTACTACCCTTTGAAATAAGGCAGGTGCATTAACAAAGCCTAAAATACGATTGCAATAAACTAATCCATTTATTAATAGATCTACATTATCTATCTTACTGCTAACTGCTATATAACCTATTCTTTCTCCTGCCAGACCTAAAGACTTACTAAAGGAATTTACTACAATAGCATTTTTAAAGACAGCCATCACTGCTGTTAACTTATTGCCGTCATAAACAATCTTGTTGTAAGGTTCATCAGAAACTATAAATATAGTAGTTTCATATTCCTTTTCTTTTTCCTCTATTATAGAAGCCATGGTTTTTAGACTCTCTTCGCTATAAACAACTCCAGTTGGATTGTTTGGAGAGTTAATTATTACAGCCTTTGTTTTTGCCGTAATAAGCTTTTTAAATTCCTCAAAATTTGGCTGAAAGCTTTTAGTATCTGCTGGAACAACAACGGTTTTACCACCGTTATTATCTATGTAAGAGTTGTACTCTACAAAATAAGGGGCAAAGACTATTACTTCTTCACCTTCATTCAATAAGGCTTTAAGCACTACATTTAAGCCTCCAGCAGCTCCTACTGTCATAATTATATTTTCCTCATTTAATCTTACTCCGCTTTCCTTCTCAAGGCTTTTAGCTATCTTTTCCCTTACCTCTGGATAGCCAGCATTACTCATATATTTATGAAGTCCTGCTTCCCCGAATAATATATGTTTCTTAAGAGATTCATTAACTTCTACAGGTGGCTCTCCAAAAGGATTACCTAGACTATAATCATAAACTTTGTCAGCCCCATAAATTTTTGCAAGTCTGTTCCCCTCTTCAAACATAACTCTTATCCAAGAGGACTTTTTTAAATTTTCAACTACTTTTTTAGAAAACATTAAATCACCCCTAATTTAGTATAGCATATTTCATTTAACAAATTATATTGAAGAAAGATAATTTCATTTTTTTCTACAGCTGTGAAAAGAGCTAGTATATTTATTATATGAAAAATATGGCTAAGTATAAGCCTTTTCGCTAATACTTAGCCATATAAAGATATGCTCTTGTAATTAAGCTTCAATATTCATTTTAAGATATCTTTCTTGTTGATTGACCTACAATCAGTTCTCCTGGAAAAGTTATAAATCGAGGATGATGTTTCTTGTTTATTTCATCAAAAAGAATCTTTATTGTTTCCTTTGCTATTTCCTCCACAGGCTGCCTGATAGTAGTTAGAGATGGATTATAATATTTAGCTATATCCAATCCATCAAAGCCAGCTACAGAATAATCTTCAGGTACAGACTTCCCTGCATCAAAGATAGCCTTACAGGCACCAATAGCCATAGTATCGCATACAGCAAAGATAGCCGTAAAATCTTCACCATCTTCTATTAATTCTGATGTTACTTCATAACCATTCTCCATAGTATAACTCTCTATATGAGACTTCATAAATCTCACAAGATTGCTGTTAACAGGTATGTTATTATCTTCTAAAGCTTTCTTATAACCTTCATATCGTAGCTTGCCAATACTAGCATCAGCCATAGGTGCTGTAATAATAGCAATCTTCTTATGTCCCTGTTTACATAAATAATCAACTATTTTATAACTCTCTCTAAAGTCATCTACAGAAACTGATGAATAGGTTGGTTTATCCTCTATTTCAGTTAAACCTATAGTACTTAGTACAAAGGGCACCTTTAACTGCTTTAATTTCTCAACTGGATGACTAAGGTATCCTCCTAAAAATACTATGCCTTTTAACTTTTTTTCCTTTATCAATTCAATAGCCACATCAACTTCATCTTCTTCATTATCTACACGTTGTAGAATAAAGGAATATTTCTTTTTCTTCGTTTCACTTTCAAATATTTTAATCATACTGTTAAAGAAAGGATTTCCTATACCTTTAATTAACACAGCGATAGTGTTAGAATCTGATTTTTTTAGATTCCTTGCACTATTGTTAGGAATATAATTATGTTCCTTTATTACTTGCATTATCATAGCTTTAGTTTCTTCATTTATATCAGGATGATTATTTATAGCTCTTGAAACTGTACTTACGCCAACACCGCAAATTTTTGCAATATCTCTAATGGTTATAGAATCCATAATACTTCATCCTCTTCATATATTATCACACTTATTCTTAATTTAAACAAGGACATGACGGTAAAGCTTTAGCCTTTTACTGCTCCTGATACAACACCTTTTATAATGTGCTTCTGACAGATAAAGTAGAATATTATTATAGGTATCATCGCTAGTACAAGAACTGCCATCATAGCACCCATGTCAATAGATCCATAAGATCCTTTAAGAGACTGTACTGCAATAGGAATAGTCTTATACTCATTTCCTATAGTTAGATAAGGAAGTAAGTAGTCGTTCCAAATCCACATTGCATTCAATATTGCAACAGTTATTGCAGTTGGCTTTAATATTGGAAATACCACTCTGAAATAGGTTTGTATAGGATTGCAGCCGTCTATTTCTGCTGCCTCTTCAATTTCAAGAGGAATGGACTTAACAAATCCTGAAAACATAAATACAGATAAACCAGAACCAAAGCCTAAATATATAACAATAATTCCAAGAGGATTATCCAATCCTGTTCTATTTGCTACTAAACTCATAGTAAACATAACCATTTGGAAAGGTACTATCATTGAGAAAGCAAATAAGTAGTACAATACTTTTGTATAAATAGCTTTAACTCTTGTAATATACCAGGCGGTCATAGATGTAAAAAATACAATAGCTGCAACAGAAGCAACTGTTATAAACAGTGAATACTTAAAAGCTGAGAAAAAACCTGTTTTCTCTATACCAGCTAGATAGTTTTCAAACTTTACAAAAGTCGTACTATCTGGAAACTTAAAAGGCACCCTGCTTATATGAAACTTACCTTTGAAAGAGTTCATGAGAACTATAAAAATTGGTGATAAGAAAGCCACACTTAAGGCTGTTAAAAAAGTATAAAATAAACCGTTTGAAACCTTTGAATTTTTCATTAGTTCTCTACCTCCCTCTTTCTAGTAATAATAAGCTGTGCAAAGGCTATAGTCGCAACTATCAGGAAGAATACCACTGCCTTAGCTTGACCTATTCCTTCTGATCCTACTCTTCCATAGAAGGTATTATATATGTTTAAGGCCAACATTTCACTTTCCCTGGAAGGTGCACCAGCAGTCAAGGCTAAGTTTTGGTCGAATAACTTAAAGCCATTTGTTATAGTTAAGAATAAGCATATTGTTATTGACGGCATAACCATTGGGATTATAACATTCTTTAAGATCTTAAAAGGTCCCGCTCCATCAATTTTTGCCGCTTCAATTAAATCCCCTGGTACGTTTTGAATACCTGCTACATAAATAATCATCATATACCCTATTAATTGCCAATTCATTAAGATTACAAGACCCCAGAAACCAAATTTAGCGTCATAGGTCAAATCCATTTGGTATTTTAATAAAATACCATTAAAAATCAACTGCCAAATATAACCTAACACTATACCACCAATTAGATTTGGCATAAAAAAGATAGTTCTAAAAATATTTGTTCCTTTTTTTCCTCTAGTTAATATAAAAGCTAGAGCAAAAGCAAGAATATTTATAGTAAGAACAGATACTATAGCAAATTTGACTGTAAACCAAAGTGAGTTTAAAAACTCTTTATTTTCAAATGCTTTGATGTAATTCTCAAATCCCACCCATTTTGCATCTGTAACTGTAGTGAATTTTGTAAAAGATAAAAATACACCTAATACGAATGGGATAAAAAAAGCAATGGTAAAAGCCACCACCGTTGGCAGGGCAAAAACAGGAAAATACAACTTCAACTTTTTTTGCATACTATCTTCTCCTAAATCTGAAATAATTTTAAATGGTGGGTCTGAACAACCCTCCAGACCCACCATCCAACTTCTAGCTAGTAATTGATTATTTTGCCTTTTCAGAAGCCCATTTTTCTACAACTTCTTTTTTAACATCATCCCAAGTATTCTTACCTTGAGCGTACTGTAATAATGCGTCTCCGAAGTAGTTTTTGAAATCTTCGCTTGGGAATGCCTGGAATGTCCAAGCTACACTTTCAACTCCGTCTTTTCCCATCCATCTTAAAACTTCTTTTGCTAATGGATCTGCTGGCTTTTCATCATCTTTGAAAGTATTGAATGGTGCTATAAAGCCTAAATCTTTTGTAACAAATTCTTTACCCTTATCGCTACCAAATAACCATTCTAAGAATTTAATGGATTCTTCTTGCTTTTCCTTAGAAACCTTCTTGTTAATTGCAAAGTAGTTTTCTGTACCAATACATAGGCCATGATTTTCTTCTCCTTCAGCACCTGTATATATTGGTAAGTACTTAATATCTGATTCTTTTACAGTATTACCGTCAACATCGCTAATTTGTCCCCATGCCCAGTTACCATTTTGAACCATAGCAACTTCACCAAGAGCAAATTCAGCCATGGAATCTGTTACAGTTTTACCTCCTAAAAGCTTTCTATCTGTAATAGAATTATCGATATATAAGTCGAATATGTTCTTGAAATTATTATCATACTTGAATTCTATTTCTTTTGAATCTAGGCCTGCTAAGATAACGTTACCATCTCCAGCCTTGTCTTTGAATTCATAGTAAAGAGGCATATTAGCTAAGTGAGTCTGCCATCTCCACTGTTCTCCTGCTCCTAAGGAAGTAGAAGCGAATACTCCTTTAATTCCTAATTTATCCTTATTTTTAGTCATATCTTCAACAACTTTTTTCAATGTATCAAAGTTGTTTATTTCTTCTGCTGAATTAATTGAAACAGCCTTGTCTGATAATTCAAAGTATTTTTTCATGATAGCGTCATTGTAAATGATTCCATAACCTTCAACAACATATGGAATACCAAAAACACCATCACCGTCAGTTACTGCCATAGACTTGTCTAATAATGTCTTATAAAGTTCAGTGTCTTTTAAGTCAAGAGTATAGTCTTTCCAGGATTGATAACCAACTGGTCCGTTGATTTGGAAAATAGTTGGTGCTTCAGACTTACTAATTTCTGACTTTAAAGTAGTTTCGTAAGTACCGCCAGCTGCAGTAACAACTTTTACTTCTACGCCAGTTTCTTTTTTGTAAACTTCAGCAATTTCTTTGTACTTGTCTTCAATTTCAGGCTTGAAGTTTAGAAAGTAGATTTTCTTTCCGTCTTTTTTGCCGCTGTCTGATTTTTTACAGCCTGCAGCAAATGCAGTAAGCATCGTAGCACTTAGCAGCACACTTAGTAGCTTTTTTTTCATATATCCCATCTCCCTATTAATATATTTTGGACAACCGCCAATTTTAGTTAGCAGTTAATCCAAGTATTGTTAGCGGTACCGTTATCGGTATCGTTTTCAATACTTATAATTATATTAACATATTGTTCACTTTTTGGCAATGACTTTTGATAAATTTACCTTTAATTTTTTTTAAAATATATAAAAAAATTGACAGAAGTAGCATAAGTACTACTCTGCCATAAGTTTTCATAAAAGCTATTTAATTTCTTTTAACAAGTCCAATTCGAATATTAAATCTGATAGTTGCAATTGGCTCAAAGCATCTTCCTTTCTACTATCAGCATTATTTATAATTTTACCTGTTAACTTGTGGTAGTGCTGGTCTGTAGTCCTAAAATACATATAATTCTCATCGATATAACTACCATCCCTAAAAACTACTAAATTGTTTTCTACATTTAATAGATCACTACCAAATTGATATTCTGCCTTAACACCTAATAAATTTAACACTGTTGGCATTATATCAATCTGACCTGCTGTCTTACTAATGGTACCCTTAAGTTTTTCATCGGGAACATGAATAATAAGGGGAACTTTTTCATATTGCCTTTGTTGAAATTCATTATCCTTATCTGTTCCAAGAAAACTAGCTAGATGCTCTAAGTCGTTACCAGTAATCCCCTCATGGTCACCGTAAAAGACCAAAATACTGTCTTCATAAAGGCCTGTATCCTTTAGTTGCTGGATAAACTCACCTATAGCTTTATCTGCTTCATTAACGGACTTTATATAGTCCCCCATCAATTGACCATCCACACCAGTAACATCAAAATCAGATATTTCTGCATAGGCATCATAAGGATGGTGATTTGATAGGGTGATTAAAAAACTATAAAAAGGTTTCTTTTCCTTATTCATAATTTCCACACACTGTCTAAAGAAGGAGGAGTCTGTTAGTCCCCAACCTAAAGTTTTATCCATTTCAAGTTCCTCGCTGCTATAAAACTTATCAAAACCTAGGGCCTTATGCATATTAATCCTATTCCAAAACTCCGGACTAAATCCATGGGCTGAAAAGGTACTATAACCTTCCTCTTTTAGCAATGTTCCAATAGACTGATAAGTATTATTACCATATTGCTCTGCAGTAGCCCCTTGACTTACAGGATACAAGGAAGTATTAGATAAAATTTCTGCATCAGAGGTATTACCTGCAGCAGTTTGGACATAAACATTATCAAAATACAAACTGTCTTTAATTAATCCATTCAGATTTGGAGTTATCTCTTTACCATTAATCTCTGAATTAATAACAAAACCCTGAATAGCCTCCATTTGAACCATAATTAAGTTTTTCCCCTGGTATTGTCCAAAATAAGAGCTTTCATCTTTTGGCTTACGGGCAAAATAGTTTTGAAACTGTTCCATAGTTTCCTCTGCCTTAGCTTCCTTATCTTCAAAAATATCTCTAGCATAACGATAAATGTCAAAAGCTTCATATACAAATATTCCTGTCTTTTCCCTTATGAAATTATTGTCATAAACTGTAGCAAACAATTCAGGATCCCTTTCCTTAATCTGAAAAACTTTATTACTTATAGCAAATAAACTTATTAATAATGTAATAATGCAAGTAGTAACTCTCACCTTATAGTTCTTTTTCTCACTTTCCACATCCTTGTTCTTAATAAAACAAAAATAGTAAATAGGTAATGTTAAAAGAAAATCTACAAAATACAAGAGATCTGTCGGGGTAATTAAGGCTTTGATAGTGCCTTCTATCTTTCCTACTACACCAATTTGTTTGATCAATTGTATTGACAAGAGATTATAATAGTATCTGAAATATAAATTGTTAGCCAGTAATAAAATTGAAGTAATTAGGTTAATTACTGTTAGCACTATAAAAGTCTTTTTCGGTCTCATTAAGACAGTAGGTGAAATTATAAAAATAATGCTAAATATGTTTAAATAAATTTCAGATGAATTGCTAGAAAGATTCTCAGCAAAATATAATGACTTCAGTAATATAACTATAAAAAAATAAATACTTAATAAAATTTGCAAGCTGGTACTTTTTTTTACTATAAATTTTCTGCCTTTAAAACTAAAATTATCTTCCCTATACTCCATATAAATATTACCTCCGCTATAACAGTATGATTTTATCTACTAAAAGTGAAAGCTATTTAAGCAAAACTTCTTTAATACAAGCTTTCTATAAATCATAGTAGCAAATTATTAACCCCTTGTCTATTATCCCAAATTACTATATTTCAGACTAATGAATTAACAGGAGGAGCTTACATTTATGGTATTACAATCTACCGTAAATATAAGCTCCTCCCCGTTTTTTAAACAATTATTCTAATGTATATTCTTAACCTTCAACAGTCTTTGCCAACTGAAATTCCTCCAATATTTCCTTTGAAGGCTCCTTGGATAAAATAGATACTATTATTATAGCTAAGGATGAAATTATAAATGCTGGTAGCAATTCATATATAGCAAATACTCCACCTAAAGGTTTTAAAACAAGCTTCCAGAAAAACACCATGCCTCCTCCAGCTAACATACCTGCTATAGCACCTGCTCTACTTGTCCTCTTCCAGAAGAGAGAAAATAACATTATTGGGCCAAAGGATGCTCCAAAGCCTGCCCAGGCAAAGGACACTACATTAAATATGATACTATTTTCATCTAAAGCAATTATAACGCCAAATAATGATATTATTATTAACACTACTCTTGAAATAAGCATAACCTGTTTATCACTAGCATCCTTTTTCAAGATACCTTGGTAAATATTTTTGGAAAAAGCTGACGCTGCTATAAGTAAATATGAATCCGATGAACTTATAGTAGCAGCAAGTATACCTGCCATGACAACTCCTGCTAATAAAGCTGGCAATAAATTAGTGCTCATCAAAACAAAAATACTTTCCCCTTCGCTAAGTGTAAGCAATTCTGCAGGATACAAGGTTCTTCCAATAAGTCCTATGGATACTGCTGCAAAAAGAGAAACACAACACCAGATAGTTGCAATTCTTCTTGACTTTGAAAGCTCCTCTGTCTTCCTAATAGCCATAAATCTGATTAAAACTTGAGGTATGCCAAAGTAGCCTAAGCCCCAAGACAGAGTTGAAATTATGGTTAACCAGCCATAGTTTCCTGCCTCTTTGAACAAAGGCTTTCCATCTTTAGCAAGCTGCTGAACCCCATCTACTAGCTCTGGCCTTGCTATGCCAAAGAATTCAAAGAAACCAGGAATTTCTTTTATATTGTCAATAACTGCTGAAATCCCCCCTGCACTAGCAATACCTAGAATTAAAATAGTAACTAGAGCAAAAATCATAACTATAGCTTGCATGAAGTCTGAGGCACTTTCTGCTAAAAACCCTCCTATAATGGTATAAAAAACAACAAACACTGCTCCTGCAATCATCATATATTGATACTTAATACCAAATAAATTATTAAAAAGTTTCCCTACTGTAACAAAACAACTGGCAGCATAAACGGTAAAAAAGATTAAAATAAACAGGGCTGAAATAGTCATTATTACCTTTTTATTTTCCTTAAATCGATTACTTAAAAAATCTGGAACAGTTATAGAATCCCCTGCCACACTTGAATATCTACGCAATCTCTTAGCTACTAACAACCAATTTATGTAGGTACCTACAGCTAAACCGATTGCTGTCCAAAAGCATCACTTAAACCGCACCAATAGGCCACACCAGGAAGACCCATCAAAAGCCATCCACTCATATCTGAGGCCTCAGCACTCATAGCGGTAACCCAAGGTCCCAAAGACCTTCCACCAATAAAATAATTATCACTGCTCTCATTGGCTCTTTTAGCATAATACAAGCCAATAGCAACAACAGAAGCCATATAAATACACATGGCTATAAAAACTTGCATTTTGTCCCCCATTGTTAATTTTCCCCCTTTTTAATATTGACTATTGCATAATTATACTAAAAAACTTCTACAATATCAATAAATTTATAGGTTTTCTTGAATTCTTACACAATAAAAATTATAAATATGCAAACTTAATCTCCTTACTTAATAAAGCTGCATAAATTTAAAGCTAATTCCCAAATTTAAATACCCTTACCCTTTCAACAGGAAAATGTTGCTTGTATACTATCTCAGTCTTTTTTAAATAATAACTATAGAAGAAAAACAAAGAGGAGTGAGGCTTTATGGAATTTAGTTCATACAAACTAATGGAAAAAGGAGACGGCTATGATATTGTTCTCTATTTAGATGAATGCTCCGTAAAGTTTTCCCCTGACCTATTGAATTCAAAAAATAAGGAAAGACAAAGTATTATTAAGCAGGGAAGAAATTATTTAAAAAAAGTACTGCCTAATGTAAGGATCAACAATCTTACAATCATGCATGGTTCCTTTGTTATTTATCAAATTGCTTTTTCCGGCACTGTAATTAAGCCTTTATTTTAGGGGACGGTTAACAGAACTTAGTCTACTTATCTCAATTAGTTCAAGTTAACCGTCCCTACTTTTCCTTAACTTGCTCAAATTCTCTTAACTGTCCCTAGCCTGTCTTGCTTTCATTAAAAAAAAGTGCCACCAAACTGGCGACACCATAAAACAATATTAAACATAAAACAATATTGAAAAATACATGAGACATGTACCTAGAAAAACAAAAAGATGCCATAGGACGTGCATAAACTTTACATTTTTCATTTTATAAAAGATTGCACCGATGGTAAAAGATAGGCCTCCTAATAACAATAATAGTGCTCCTTTTATACCTAGTCCTTCAATCATTGGTTTAGCAGCTATAATGCAAAGCCAACCTGCGGCTATATAGAGTAAGGTAGAATACTTTTTGTATTTATCAATCCAAATAGCCTTATATATTATACCTAAAACAGCTACTCCCCATATAATACCGAAAAGAGTCCAACCTAAAGAACCACCTATGGTAATTAAGGAATAGGGGGTGTAGGTGCCAGCAATTAATAGAAATATGCTACTATGATCAAATATTCTAAAGACCTTCCGAGCCCTGGTAAAGATAAGGCTATGGTATAATGTAGAGCTTAAGTAAAGCAATATTAGGGTAGAGCCGTAGATAGAATAACACACAACTTCCAGTGCAGAATTATTCCTTGCACCTTTAACAAGTAAAACGACTAAACCGGCAATACTTAAACCAAATCCAATACCATGGGTAATGGCATTAAAAACCTCATTTAAAATAAGATATGCCTTTGAAAATTTTGATTTTTCATTGATGGTTGTGTCTTTCATATTAACCTTCCTTTCGTCAATTGCCTACTACCGATGTATTTCCATATATAATTATAGCTTTATTTTATATAATTATTCAATTTATTTATATAAATATGAAAGACACCATCATTTTATTTACCTATCCTTATAAAAAGTTCTTCATGAAATTTGCAAAATCCTCATTAACTTTAAATCTTGACATAAAGTTAATGTTTGGATAGTAGATAGTTTCCATGTAAACACCCTGCTTATTATAGATTCGAACAATCATAGAGTCATTTAAAGCATTTCCTGCTCTTCCTGCACTTGGTTCAATTGTTTTACCTGCTCCAGTTACTGGCTCAGATGACCCATTAGATGTAATACTATCTACACCTACCCCTCTTTCCTTAATATCAGTTATAGTATCAATAATAGCTGGCTCTGTCTGGCCTGAAGAAACTGGTGTATCCGGAGCATCTGCAGGAATTGACTCCCTAGGTAAATCAATAACCGGCTCAATATTGCCCTTATCTATATTTGAATAATTATAGAGCTGATCAAAATACTCTTTACTTGAATCTTTTAGTTGAGAAAAGTAGTTGTAGAATTTCTCCACATCTTCCCTTTGGTCTATTGTTACTGCTATATCAGTATAGCCCTCAACCTTTCCCCTATCACTTATTTTAATGAACTGAACCTTATCAATATCTTTGGCATCATAAATTCCGTGTAATTCTAAATAATCTACTGCATCTTCATCTTTATTTTCCATGTAACTGTCAAAGGAGAAGAATTTAAAGAGCTCATATCCCTTATCCCTTTTAACAGCAACTACTGCCTTACCACCAGCTGGCAAATATTCATAGACTTCCTTACCTATAAGCTTCTGGTCAACACTTTTTGTAATGCTAGCGATAAGTTCTCCAATTTCTTCCTCCTTAATATTCTTTGAAAATCCGAAATCCTTCCTATGATCATCTAATAATATAGTGTAATGTATGTCATCTAATTGAAACTGATTTTCTACCTTAGCAATAGCATCTTCGTTAATAATACTATCTTCTGCCATTGCCTCCCCTGTAAACCTTTGTTCACTTCTAGTATAATCACTCTTATCTTTTCTTATTAATTGATAAGATACAGTAGTCCCAACAACTAATACAAGGACCAGGGCAAGGGGAATGACTCTCCTTAAACTTTTAGCTCTCATCCATATCCCTCCATTTCTTTTTTCTTTGTACTGTAGAATATTATTTAACATTCGCCTAGTTGCGAATTCATCAGGTTCTATATTATCTAAGGCTCTCCTTATATCTTCATTTTTCATTTTATTTCACCACCTATTTCTAACTTGAGGTACTTTCTACCGCTATGTAAATAACCTCTTATAGTTGATTCCTTTTTACCTAGGATCTTAGCTATTTCTACCGTAGTATAACCTTCATAATAATACATATAAATTGCCGTTTTATATTTTATAGGAAGTTTCATAACCTTTTCTAAAGTTTCATCTATTTTTATGGGATCATCCACTGCCACATCTGTTATTTCTTCTAAGCCAATTCTTCTAGACCACCAGCTTCGAAAGTAGTCCTTACAAAGATTAGTAGCTGTTCGAATAAGCCATGCCTTTTCATGCTCTTCACTTTGGAATACTGTCCCATCCCTCATAAGCCTTATAAAGGCCTTTTGAACCATATCCTCAGCGTCATATTGATTTTTCATATAAAGATAACAAACCCTATATACTGTCTTTACATGGCGGTAATATATCTGTGACAGTTCTTCATCCGTACGCAATAAAGAACTATTCATAATACACTGCCCCCTCCTTTCACTTATAATACGATTTAGAATCAAAAAACGTTGAAAAATCTTTTTTTATAAAACTTAAGTATTATTACAATTATAATAGTATTATTAGAATTATAATTTGGAGAAAATAAGGTATGGAGCTTTTAGAAAGGTAGGAAGTAAAATGAAAGTTTTTGAAGAATTTATAAAAACCATTGAAAACCTAAACCATCGCCAAAGAGTAGAAGAGATTTTAAATTGGGTATCTAACAAATTCCCAGACTTAAAGGAAGAAATAAAATGGAATCAACCTATGTTTACCCATCATGGAACCTTTATTATAGGCTTCAGTGTATCCAAGCACCATATAGCCCTTGCACCAGAAGAAAGGGCCATAAATCCTTTTTCTGCAGCTATAAAAAAAGCTGGTTACAGCCTTACTAAAGGTTTAATTCGTATTAAGTAGAATGAATCCATAGATTATTCATTACTTGAAAAAATAATCGAATTTAACATTAAGGATAAAGCTGACTGCACAACTTTTTGGCGATAAAAAATTATAAACAAACAAAAAAACACCAAGCTAAAACTTGATGTTTCTTATATAACCTGGCAACGTCCTACTTTTCCACTCAGTCTCCCGAGGAGTATCATCGGCGCTGTGAGGCTTAACCATCGTGTTCGGGATGGGAACGGGTGTAACACTCACGCCATAGTCACCAGATAACAGATTTCAGGTATGAGATATCAGATTTTTAAGGATATTTTTCCGAAGGAAAAATTTTAAGATTAAAAATCAATATCTTACTTGTTCCCTGAAAATTGCACATAAGAAGTTGATTTAGAGTTCAGATTTCAGACATCAGAAGTTCTGTTACCTCTAATCTGTTACCTGTCCTCTGTTTATTAGGTTAAGTCCTCGACCTATTAGTACTAGTCAGCTACACACATTGCTGTGCTTACACCTCTAGCCTATCAACCATGTGTTCTTCATGGGGTCTTACTGGCTTA